>Ga0163147_10000126_pt1 | contig 108943 bp, 98 predicted proteins | sample OliLakLV19MP6G1_FD_148597 | JGI IMG/M metagenome (GOLD analysis project Ga0163147, IMG submission 148597) | Freshwater microbial mat bacterial communities from Lake Vanda, McMurdo Dry Valleys, Antarctica- Oligotrophic Lake LV.19.MP6.G1 | ecosystem: Environmental > Aquatic > Freshwater > Lake >... | reverse complement strand
ACTCCCCCACTCTCCCACTCTCCCCCTCTCCCCCTAAAATTTAGTCGCAGACGGTCTCTGAAAACCCTCCCTGCCGATCGTATCGATCCAAAGATTGCAGGTTGCTGGGCTAACACTGAAATTACAAGTGTAAGTGGCTAAAACCCCCCGTTGCTGATTTAGAACGCGAAGATTGTAGCCGTAATCTCTGCTAACTGCACCAAAGTGATTAACAAATTCATAGCGTTCCAGATAATCGAGTAAAGTCCATACTTGCCGATTCACTATAATAGTTACCCGACGCTCATCTTGACAAACCAACCAGGTATCTAGCAGTTGACCGCCAAACCGTTCTGAAGCCCACCAAAGACTAGGATTTGTCAAACCAGTCTGAGAAATTGTGTTTTCAGTAATGATATTTCGGCACCTGTTTCTTTGAGGAGTAGTAGTACCAGCAGGCGGTGTTTGTGCCAGCAATATGCCAGATGATAAGAGGCAAAAGGCAAAAGGCAAAAGACAAAAAATAAAAGTCTTCTTTCTTTTTACTTTCATGATTAATTTCATTCCCAAAGACGGCGACCAGCCTCTCTGTTAAGGCGCCCTTCGGCGTCTTGCAGAAGGGTTGGAATATCCAACTTTTCTGGGCAACGGGGCAGACAGTCGCCGCAAGAGGTGCAGCGATTTCCTTTCATACCCCAAAACCAATGTCCAGCGTTTTCAAACATTCCGTAGCGGTATTTAGCATATTCTGTCATGTCGTAAGCCACAGCCATATTCCGCAAGCGAAGGACTTCGGGAATGTTGATATTTTCTGGGCAAGGAAGGCAGGCATAACACTGGCTGCACTTGTCTGTTCCCAAGACATTGGTTTGATGAGTTTGCAAACGTTCTAAAACTTCTAATTCCAGGGTTGTGAGCGGGAAATCGCTATCTGCAACCCGCAAAGGCTCAATCAGTTCGTCTGGGTTGGCAGCACCCAGACTGAGGGTGGTAATCCGACGATCGCTTAATAAAAACCGATAGTTTAGCTCCAGGGGCGACAGTGGATGGCATAAATCTTTGAGAGTTGGGGGCGGTGTGTAAAGGCGTCCTCCTTTATCAGCTGGTGAGATGATGAACACACCCATATCCTTTTGGTGAGCAAGTTCAACAGCTGCGGCATTTCTTTGAAAGAAATAGTAATAATGCAGATTGACAAATTCAAATAAATCTGTATTTATTGCCGCCAGAATTAGTTCTAAGGAGCCGTGGGTGGAGAAGCCAAAGTGTCGCACTTTCCCATCTGCAATAGCTTGCTGTACTGCTTTTAGGGAGCCGTTTTGTACCCAGTCTAGGTGCGATCGGGTATTCAAGCCATGTATTGCTAGACAGTCTATATAATCTAATTTCAAGCGATCGAGGGACTCATCGATCCACTGACCCACGGTTTTGGGGTCAGCTGTGGGAGGGATCTTTGTGGTGATATAGAGTTGCGATCGCGGCACCCCTAAGCCAGATTTTAATGCTGCGCCCAGATACTCCTCACTTTTGCCGTATCCCCTAGCGGTCTCCAAGTGATTGATACCCAGCGCCACAGCCTGCTGTAGAGTCTGCCGCGCATTTTCTTCGGAATCCAAGTAGCGCATAGTCCCCAGGGAAAACACTGAGAGGCGCAAATTCGTTTTGCCAAACTTTCGGTATTGCATCTGTCGATTTTAGATCTGAGATTTTAGACAGGACTTCCGCAACTGTCACACTTAAATCAACTTGTAGGGTGGGTCAGACGAAGTTATACATCGATAGAATAAGGGTTTGTGCCTCTGACGCACCCTATTCTATGTGCAATGCGAATTTAGCTGAAGCCGCCCCGCTCGATAAAATCCTCCGGTCTGATTTTTTCGACAAATGCCCGAAAGGCTTGCCGTTCCGCCTCATCAGCATCCCGATCGACAGGAATGGAAGCATCGGCAATCACCTCTTCCATCACCCAGATGGGACTGCGGGTGCGGAGGGCTAGAGCGATCGCATCGCTAGGACGAGCATCAATATCTTTTTTGACATCTCCATGTCGGACTGTCAAAATGGCGTAAAATGTATTGTCCTGTAGCGAATGAATGATAATCCGCTCCAGAGTCATTCCCCACGCTTCTAAAAGATTTACAAACAAGTCATGGGTGAGGGGCCGAGGAGGCGTTTGGTTTTCCAACGCACCAATAATTGACTTGGCCTGATCCTGACCAATATAAATCGGCAGCGCTCTTCGGTCTGTCGAATCTTTCAGAAGCACAATTGGGCTGCGTGTGATTGCATCCAGTGCAATTCCGGCGACTCTCATTTCAATCATTGGCTTGGCCTCTAGAATACCTTGGGCAAAGAGTGGTTAAAGTGACATCTCCTACACCAACTTGGGTACAAGTATGGTGTAGGCTTCGCAACCAATCCGGCTATCGCTATTGAGGCGTTGCGCTTTAAGAACAGAATGCCCAACTGCTCTATTTTTGATGTTGATAGCCGCATTGTGGTCACGGTCTAGACTGCACCCACAATTGGGGCAGTCGTGCCAACGAATATGCAGCTTTTTGGTACGCCTCTCGCCGCAATTAGAACAATCTTGTGAGGTGTTATCGGCGCTGACTGGAATTACCAACAAACCAGCATTTTCGGCTTTGTTTGCGAGTATTGACAGAAAGCTTGACCACCCAGCATCCAGCACAGATTTAGCCAACCTTGTACGAGCAAGTCCTTTTACGTTTAAATCTTCATGAGCAATTACGTCATATTTTGACAACAGCCAGTTAGCCGTCTTGAAGTGAAAATCTTGACGCTTATCTGCAACCTTTTTGTGCTGACAACCTAGCTGTTTAACCGCCTTGTGTCTGCGGTTACTACCTTTTTTTCGACGTGATAACCGCTTTTGAATTACCTTTAAGCGTTTTTGGGCTTGACGGTAATGTTGAGGTATAGCAACAGTTTCACCATCAGAAGTTGTCAAGAATTCCTTTAAACCAACGTCAATACCAGCTATTAAATTTGGATTGAAATCTGGCTTAATTTCAGGAACTGTTGCATCTTCTAGAGAAATCGTCAGGTAGAAGCCGTCAGCTTTTTTAGTAACAGATGCAGTCTTTACCTTGAATCCGTCAGGGATAGGGCGATGTAGAACAACCTTGACTTTACCCAACATTGGTAAGTTAATCAGATTGCCTTGCAGACAACCGTCCTTCATCTGAGGATAAGTAAATGTGCGGTAACGACTACGATGTTTAAATCTTGGTCTACCGCTGCGCTTGCCGTTATTGTCGCCTTTAAGGAATCTGTCAAATGTTACCTTGACCCGCTTAACTACATCTTGCAATACTTGAGAGTAAATCTCGGAGTACCAAAGATGAGTCTTTTTGAGTTGAGGTAAAGTTTTCTTTTGACTGAAATAATCGGGATTATCTCGCAGTTCTGGCAGGTGGCAAACTAGAGGGCAAGCGTTGATAGGAGAGCGGTTTTGCTCGTACCAATTAAACCTATCGGCCAACAAATAATTATACTGGCTGCACAACATTGACAGCCATCTATCAATCAGGGCGGCTTGTTGCTTTGTTGGGCGTAGTTTGTACTGGTAGGCTGTCCTCACGCTGACTATCCGTTTAGTATTATTTTTTAGTATACACCAAACAAGCGATTAACACAGAATGAAAAATGATTTTGTTTCTAAGGTGCGCTCTGTAAATTAATTCTATTTTCATGATGTTTTGTGGAACGCGTAACCGTTTCAGCTTTAAAAAGATACATCGAAGAATAGGATTCTCCAAACTAGCGCCAATTAATTGGTTGTCTCCGTACCTACGACAACCCGCCTATCCATCCCGACACCAATCGGAGTACCGATATGGTGCGGGGCTGACGGCGCTAAGCTAAAAGGATAAACTGGTACTCAGCAGCTTTGGCCAAGTACCAATGTACTTATGTTTTTTCAGAGTAATCGATTGACAAAATCTTGGCTCTCAAGACCAGGTTAAGTCAACCAAAGCGGTTTAATAGAATCGTCTTTACATCCCAGTATGCCCTGACTTAACGCCGATCCTAACTATAGATCTGGAATTCGATCAAAAAGTTAGACTTCCGCTCTGGCTATATACTTGCATTGGGGACTAGATAAAGCAAACTGTGCAAAAAGCGATTATTTATAGCTAAAAACCAGTGTTTACAGGATTAATCCAAAGTTTAGGAACAATTCAACTGCAAGGAAACGATAATTTACGGATAACTTGCGCTGGCAATACCGCAGACCAGATTTTGCAGGATATCGCCATTGGCGATAGCGTGGCGGTGGACGGGGTTTGTCTAACGGTGGTGGAGATTTTGCCGATCGGATTTGTGGCCGCAGCTTCAAGAGAAACCTTACAGCGGACGACCCTGGAACAGAGGCACTCGGAGGATACTTGGGTAAATTTAGAGACTGCTGTGCGGGTGGGCAGTAAGCTGGGCGGTCATTTTGTCACGGGTCATGTGGATGGAATCGGTTGCGTGCAAGCAGTAGAACAAACGGCAAATTCTTGGGAGATCGGTTTTACAGCTCCTGAGTCTATCGCCCGTTATATTGTCCCTAAAGGCAGTATTGCTGTCAACGGTGTCAGCTTGACTGTGGCGGATTGTGACTCAGCTGGAACTTGGTTTAAAGTGGCTGTGATTCCCCATAGTTTTGCCCAAACGAATCTCTACTATCTTAAGACGGGTAGTTGGGTAAATCTAGAAGGCGATATTTTGGGCAAATATATCGAAAAATTGCTCCGTTCGGGTTCCAGCGGCATGACTGCGACTCAAGATAAGATTACACCTGCCTTTTTGATAGAACACGGCTATTTTTAGGTAGAGCCAAGAAAGGCAGAGGGGAAAAACGAACAATTCTGACGCAGACGGATTGAATACTATATCATGTCCGGTAGCATAGGTTGTCTAAAAAATTCGTGTTCTTATTCTGCATCTGCGTTCATCTGCGTACCCTGCGGGAAGCCGCTATCGCGTCTACATCTGTCTTTATCTGCGGTTAAATTTAACCAATGATTCTCACAGACAATGCCGATGTACCGGACATTATATAGCTAGGGGCTAGGGGATCTCTTGCTCTTGCCAAGGTCAGAAGGGTTTAGAACGGATGAGAGCGCGATCGCCAGTTTAATGGGTGTTGGAAGGTTGCAAGTTAGGTAATGGCACTTCAGGTGAGTCGGAATTAATTGGCTGAGCTTTAGGAATTATAGCTTCAGGTAATTGAGAGTTACTTTCCTGAATTTGAGGAACAGTAATTTCAGGTAATTGAGAGTTACTTTCCTGGGTTTGAGGAACAGTAATTTCGGGTAATTGAGAGTTAGTTTCCTGGGTTTGAGGAACAGTAATTTCGGGTAATTGAGAATTAGTTTCCTGGGTTTGAGGAACAGTAATTTCGGGTAATTGAGAATTAGTTGGCTGAACTTTAGATAGCGGTACTTCAGATGGTTGAATATTAGGTATCTCGCGATCGGGCGGCTGGGAGTTAGGTTGAGGCTGCTGAGGTTTTTCGTCAGCCTTTGGTTCCTGAATCGCTTGAGCAGTTTTAAAGATTTTGACCAATTGAGCCAAGCTATACTCTAGTTGAGCGCGTGGGTCTATAGCAATCCAGCCTTCCGGTGTTCGCTCCCGAACTTCAAAGTGGAGGTGAGGGCCAGTCGAGTTGCCGGTACTACCAACGCGCCCGATCGCAGTTCCCGGCTCCACCCACTCTCCCGGCTGGACTAAAATTTCTGAGAGGTGATTGTAGCGAGTTTCTTGAGCATCGTCGTTGTGACGGAGAACAACGGACAAGCCGTAGCCGCCTAAGAAGTCTGCGATCGCTACCTTGCCAGCATGAGCGGCCAAAACAGGCGTTCCCATTGGCGCACCTAAGTCTGTCCCGGCGTGGAAACGGCGATCGCCGCTGATGGGATGAATTCGCCAGCCAAACACAGAGGTAATTTCGGCGGGAACAGCCAATGGGAAAATTATTGGTAGATTGCTGTTGCCCAGTTCTGCTTCTGATGGCTGCCCTTGCTTATAGTAGTAGGTCAATGTTGGATTGGGAAGAGTTTCATTCCCCCTGATCTCGCTATTAATCGCGCTTTCGCTGCGAGTGCTATGACCTTTAAAACCACCTTGTTTGCCCAGACTAATACCTCTGGGGCTGATATTTATCGGACTGATATTGACTTTTCCAATTGTCGCCTCCCTTACATCTCGACGCCTGGGTTTCCAGGTATTTCGATCGCCAAGAGGAAGACGTTTTTTCTGATAAGAACGGGGTTGATCGTCGCTTTGTTGGGTTTGGGGCAAACGGCTGATTCTATAAGAACGGGGCAGATCGTCGCTTTGTTGCGTCTGGGGCAAACGGCTGATTCTATAAGAACGGGGCAGATCGTCGCTTTGTCGCGCCACTGTCAGCCGACTCGACTGGTAAGAACGTACTTGTCGATCGCTTTGAGTGGGACGCGGTAGGCGACTGAGTTGGTAAGAACGTGCTTGTCGATCGCTTTGAGTGGGACGCTCTTGCCGAGCCGCCTGATAGGAACGTACTGAGCGATCGCTTTGAGTGGAACGGGGTAGGCGACTGAGTTGGTAAGAACTTGCTTGTCGATCGGTTTGAGTGGGACGCACTTGCCGAGAAGCCTGATAGGAACGTACTGAGCGATCGCTTTGAGTGGAACGGGGTAGGCGACTGAGTTGGTAAGAACTTGCTTGTCGATCGGTTTGAGTGGGACGCACTTGCCGAGAAGCCTGGTAGGAACGTAATGAGCGATCGGTTTGAGTGGGACGCACTTGCCGAGAAGCCTGGTAAAAACGTACTGAGCGATCGGTTGGAGTGGGACGCACTTGCCGAGAAGCCTGGTAGGAACGGGGAATATCTCGCGTGCGTTGGCGGCGTCCACTGACTGTATCGCTGGCGACAGCATTCCTTCTAACCCTTGTTCTAGATACCGCAGCGCCACCGCAACGACCGCCTGCCAGTCCTCCCCCTCTAAAAACTCTTTGACAGCCGGTTGAACGTTCCGACAGCACTACAGAACTTGGTGGTTTGTAAGAGCTAGTACCTAAGTCCCGCCTCCTTGTAGCACCCAGACTGTAATCAGTGGGGTCGATATAAGAGTTGTTATTGTTACTAGCCGCAGATGGGGATGTTGTCCCAGACTCTCCCAGCCTTGACCTCTGGGCGGTTCTAGCACGAGTGCGTCTCGTAAAAACTGGTGCGGCTTCTCTTCGAGCTTCTGGTGCGGGGTCTTGAGGCACAGCTTTGGGCATAACATCAGGAATTTGGGCGACCATAAACCCATCCGATGGTGTTTGGTTTTTTGCCCAAACCATGCCGCCACCGAGAATTCCTAAACCGCCGATCCAACCAATTCCCTGTACCAGCAGGAAACGCTGCCAAAAGCTGTTGCTAGAGTTAGTTGGGGCAGATTTACCCTGCTCGTGAGGGGTTGACTGGCTTATAGTTACTTCAATTTGCCGATCTTCTCTGGACTTAAATTTTAGTTGCTTGTCGCCGTAAACTGGTTCCATTATCTCCACCACACAGTAAAATTACTCAAAATCTTTAATTTTCAAATTGGGCAGATGGCATAGGCGATCGACGATCGATCATTCTTCCCTTATTTGAAATCTGCAAAAGATTCCATACTGATTGCCATGCCCCGTGCCCCTTCATTCGTAACCCAGACTGATTGTACCGGGCTTGAGGTAAATTTCTGAAGAGGGTGCAAACCCTTTTGGTAAGAGGCGAACTCGCAAATCGCCGTTGAGAGCAACACCGACGACGACTCCAGGGCGTCCATCCACAAGGACCGATCGCCCGATGCTTGTCAGTAGATTTGCGTAGGCGGGCAAAAGGGTATCTATGCCTTCTCGTTGCCAAAAATGATATCCAGACATTAATCCGACTAGAGTAATAGCAGCTAACATTTCTAATGAAAGTACTGGGTTTGTAAGATCTGTCAGGAAAGATTGGATATTAATGCCGGTTTCTGGAACTGGATTAGCCAAGTTAATGCCGACACCAATAACTGCTTTGGTAATGCGCCCCTGCTGCACCCTGGTTTCGCTAAGAATGCCGCCCAACTTGAGCCCTGAAAGTACTAGATCGTTGGGCCACTTGAGCAATACTGGTAGATCGTACTCCCGCAAAATTGTAGCAATTCCCCAAGCGCTGCAAATTGTCAGTTGTCCACTCTGCTGAGCTGGTAGGTTGGGAGCTAGCGCCACAGATAAGTATAAACCACCAGGAGGAGAATGCCACTGTCGTCCCCACTGTCCGCGACCAGCTTCTTGCTGAATGGCGATCGCAACTGTGAGAGGGCCAGCGCCAGCGTCGAGCAATTCCCACAGTTTCTGGTTGGTTGAGGGGAGGGTTTCAAAAAGATGAACAGAAAAGTCTAGGTCTTGAGTGTCTGACTGACGATTTGGCGATCGCTCTAATGCTTTCCGGCGACATCGCACTGACTCAAGTGCTGCTGCAAACTGTTGGCGATCGAATCCCACGATACAAAAATTTTCCTCAATCGAGGCTTACGTTAGCATAGAATTCATTGTTATTTTGGAAAGTTTTGTAGCTGGCGTGAGCTACCAGTCATTCGCCGGGACAAACCTCACCCCCCAACCCCCTCTCCGCAACGGAGAGGGGGGGGTAATAGTCTCCCCTCCCCGCTGCGGGGAGGGGTTGGGGGTGGGGTTCCACTGTCCGGTAGCCCTGGCCCGATTTCCTCACACAAGACTGTACTTGACCTGACAAAATCAATTAATTCTATGCACGCTTGGCACTGGCGCACCTGGGAAGGATTACCTTATCTGACTTGTAGCCTTCTGAAACCTTGGCCTCACGGCTTTTTTACCCAACAGTTCTCCCCCCGCAACCCATCAGAATTGGTGGCGGTGCTGCAACCTGACGCTGATGTGTACCGAGTAAAACAGGTACATGGCAATACGGTTCTCTCTGCTTCGGAAATTTCCGCTCAAATGGAAATCCCAGGGTTGGATGGCCTACCATCGGCGGATGGTATATTGACGGTGCAGGGACAGCAGGCGGTGTGGGTTTGTAGTGCTGATTGCACCCCTGTACTGATTGCTGACGAGGTGACCGGACAGGTGGCGGCGGTTCATGCGGGTTGGCGGGGTACTGCACAGAAGATTGTGCCGCAAGCGATCGCACGTCTTGTCGCTCAAGGTAGCCTCCTCCCAGACCTTCGGATTGCGATGGGACCTGCGATCGCAGGCGAGGTCTATCAAGTTTCTGTGGATGTGGCGGCTGAGGTGGGAGCAAGTATTATACCACATCAAGAAGGAATTTTGTCAACTTTGCAGGAATTGTCCAACTCACCGATATTGCCAGATTCAGAGGAGGGAAAAGTACGGTTGGATGTGCGGCGGGTGAATGAGTTGCAGTTGCTACAGATGGGGATTAGTGGGGAACAGATTGCGATCGCGCCTTATTGTACTTATCAGCAACCAGAACATTTCTTTTCTTATCGTAGAGATAAGTTGAAAAAGGTGCAGTGGTCGGGGATTGTGAGTAAATAGAATAGGAGAAATAAATCTAAAAATCAGATGCAATTCGATAACTTATGTAAGTATCTGGCAGAAAAATATCCCGATCGATTTGCGAGTTGGTTATTAGGACAACCGACAACTAGAGTAGAAGTGTTAAAAACCGAGTTAAGTCTCGAACCAATTCGCGCAGATTCAGTCACACTTCTACGCACTCAATCACAAATTCTGCATTTAGAATTTCAAGTGCAAGTACCAACTGGTAAACCAATGCCACTGCGGATGTTAAATTATTGGGTACGACTTTACTGGCAATATAATTTGCCAGTAACGCAAGTGCTAATTTGGCTGCAACCAAATAATAATCCGGCGGTATTTGAGCATGAGTTTCGTCAGGGATTAACCAGTCATGGATATCAAGTAATTCGGATGTGGGAACAATCCCCAGAACCATTATTACAATATCCAGGGTTGCTACCAATGGCTGTTTTAGCAGCTTCAGATGATGCGACTAGGTTGCTGAATCGAGTAGCATCAGAAGTGGCTAAAATAGAGTCAACAGTCCAACGCCAAGAAATTTTGGCTTCCACTGAAATTTTGGCGGGTTTACGGTTTAACAGAAATTTAATTCGCAATCTTTTCCGGGAGGGAATTATGCGGGAATCTGTGATTTACCAAGATATTTTGGAAGAGGGAAGACAAGAAGAAGCGCTAAAGATGGTGATGCTTCCGCTGACGCGCCGTTTTGGTGCGCTGTCACCTGAGTTACAAGCACGCATTCAGGCTTTATCTGTTACACAGTTGGAGAATTTGATTGAGGTGTTGTTTGATTTTTCTGATATTTCTGATTTGGTGAATTGGTTAGAGGAAAGGGGGAGAATTTAAGGGATGTAGGGACACGGCATCTGCAATGTTTGGATAAGGGATAAAATATTAACTATGCCGTGTCTCTACAGCATAATTGACTCAAAAGAACCGCTGTTATATAGACTTTTATCTGTATTTAAGATACCGAGGCAAAGGTGCAACTATCGCAGAATAAAGGATAACATACTGGGAAAGGATGGGAATAGTCGATATAAAACTACAAATCTGTTAGCAATCTTGCCTTTCTCATAATAAAAGTCAGAACAGTTTCTTCTCTTGAAATAATATCTACTGTAATTTCCATTCCCGCTTGTACCGGATACTGACGATCGCCCTTCACCAAATAAGTTTTTTCTGGCTGAATTGTGACTTCGTAGTAGGGGGAACTATTGTTTTGAGATGTAATAGCATCGGGAGCGATCGCGCTCACTTTTCCTTGTAAAACGCCGTAATCTGGATAGGCGTAGGCAGAAACTCGCAGCAGGGACTTTTGACCCAAAGCGATTTTACCAATATCTTCAGCCGCAACGCGAGCTTTTATTACAATCGGGGCATTACTGGGAGAAATTTGGGCAATTGCTTCGCCCGATCGCACAGTTTGACCGGGGTTTCGCAGATATAATTGTAGGATTGTGCCATCAGCGGGAGAACTAACAACGCTTTTTTGGAGATCGGTTTCAATTTGTTCGATTTCTTTACTAGAGCGGTTGATTTGATTTTGAATTTCAATCCGGCGCTCGATTAAAGCTTCTCGTTCTTTTCTCAATGTGGCTATAGTTGCTTCACCCCTGGCTTTTTCTTGAGCAATTCGCTCATTAGCGATCGCAACTGGAGCTGTACTGGGGTTGAGCGCGGCTTTAACTCCCTGCAATTTGGCTTGAGCCACGCCCACAGCTTGTTTTTGCGTTTCCACTGTTTGTACTTGCCCCTCAATGGCTTTTTTCTGGGCTTCAACTGCTGCTTTTTGCCCTAATACTGATTGTTCTTGCTGCTGAACCGTTAGTTCTGTCTCCTCCAATCGATCGCGAGAAATCGCTCCCGACTCGGCTAAGGGCTTATATCGATCGCGTCTGGAAATTGCTGATTTTAAGTTAGCCTCGACTCCCTTTAAATTAGCTTCAGCAGAAAGCAAATTCGCCTGCTCTTTTTGCAATTCTTCTAAAGCTCTTTGCAATTCTGCTTGAGCTATTTTTAAGTTGGCTTCCGCTTCTTGGACTTCAGTAACAGTGGTAATTTGCCGATCGCGATAGTCTCTTTGGCTGCGATCGAGATCTGCTTGTGCAGACACGACAGTGCGCTCCGTTGCCCTACTTTCGGCTACTAATTGCGTTTGCAGGGAGTTTAGTTGGGCAGTGATTTGAGCCAATTGCAGCTGATTTTGTTGAATATTGCCGATAAGTTGGCTTTTTTTGGTTTGCTGTTGAGAATCGTCAATGGTAGCGATCGCATCTCCCTGTTTTACCACCATATTTTGTTCGACTAAGATGCTTTTCACCGTTCCTTCCGTGGCTGCCTGGACTAGCCGCACCTCTCCAGAAGGACGAACCGTCGCGGGAGCTTTCACCGTGACATTGTACTCTGTGAGGGCAGCAAGAGCGACAGCCGCGCCAACAGTTCCCACCAAAAACAGTCCCCCTAGCGTTGTCCACCGACCGATCGGAGGGAGAAACTCGTCGCTAGTAACTGGACGGAGAAATTCTGGATTGCGATCGCTAAACATATCAGATCAAAAAACAACTCTTATCCCCACTGAGGGGCCATAATACAGTGTATCGCCATTCATATCCAGCCTGCCAAATTCACCTGACTCAGCAAAATCTCTAAACTGTCTGGGAGCCAATGCCAAACCACTCAAGTATACTAAATTAAACCCAGCGGTTAAGCTAACATTGGGACTCACCTGCCAGTTAGCAGATATACTTCCCTCCACCACAGGAGATAGTCCCCATTCACTTTTAACTCCTTTAATTCTTTCTAGTAGCTCTCCCGTATCAAAATCATACGCGCTAATAATACTTGTCTGATCGCCATTGTTGGCAAACACACCTGCTTTCGCTCCCAAGCCTATACTAAAGTTACGACTTACTCCAATATTGGCGTTGCCTCCAATTTGAAAACCAAACAAGTTATTTCTAGTCTCGATGTTGTAATCTCCTGTGGGATAAGGTCGCAGACCTTGTTCCGGAAAAGCCGCCGCACCAAATGTCGCTAAGTTAAATTTTTCTGGAGCGCTGATATACCGCACTCCCACCAACCACGAGGGGCGAAAGTTATTAGATGAAGCTACCTCTCGCTGATAGTTCCACTCAAAGTTGTAGAGGTTGGCGCTGTAATCGAGCTGGTGTTCGTAACTCAGAAGAAAAGCCTGACTGATAGCGAAACTGCCATTTCCTTGACCCAGAGGCGGCTCCTGGTTAAGAATGTTAATTTTGTCTCCCAGAGACTCGCTAGGATCGAGTATCGGGGTATCGTCGGTCGGTACTTCAACAACAACATCGCTTGGCAGACCCTGTTCGGGAGAAAGAAGGGTAGCTGATGAACTGTATTCCTGCAAACCAAAGAAAGAAAAACTGATACTATCTTTTCGATTGCGACTGTAGCCTACTGTAATCCTAGTTCCCAACTCGTAGTCAAAAGCTACATCGTCAGTACGTAAGGTGTCCCCTCTCTCAGGAGAACCTGTCTCTGCGACGCTCAGGTCTACAACTTCTGAAGTTAGGATACCTCGCGGGATGGTGCGGTTGAGGAATAGCGCTTCCGCCTGGACATACCATCGCTGTGGAACGATCGAATTTGATAGAGGTCGTTCGCTTTGCGCTATTCCTTGAGAGTTCAAGGTAGGATTGGTAGGATTTGTCGGCAAGATAGAGCCAGTACTGTTACCATCTGGCAACAAATCTGCCGCTTTATACGAAAATTTCTGGGATTCGAGAAGCTCAATTTCAGCCTCTATTAAGGCTGTGATATCAAATCCGTTTGCGTCGGAATTGTTCGTTTTTCCCCTGATCCCCTCTCTCCTTCTCCCCTCCCCGTCCGACGGGGAGGGGTAGGGGGTGGGGTTGCCCCTCGGCGACGATAATGATTCAGACGCAACCGGAAAGGATATGAGTAGCTGTTCGGGTTCGATGCGAACAATTGAATCCTCATTTAAATGCCTCTGAGCCAGAATTGGCTGTGCGTTCTCAGGTTCGGTTTGGAATAAACCCGAATCTCGATCGGACCTGGTTTGAGCCAAAACCGGGTTGGCGTTCAGTAGGCTAGCAACTGCTAGCGCTGTCGGAATCCCCAGTAGGCATTTTTTCACGGGTGACACACCCATTTATTCACTCCTCACATTATTATCAGTTAGAATCCATTATTATAATCATTTGTTGTAAATTTGTCTTTGACAACCTGTCAAAGACAAATTTACTTGATTTAAGATTCTTTATAATTAAGCTGGGAGCGGCAGAATTAATGTCTGGTAAAGCGAGATGCCCTACTTTTCCGACTAAAACAAGCAGTAAAGCTCTTGACAATAATTGAGTAAAGCTGCTAGGATTGATGATGAACGAAGATAAGTAGTTCTGTCAGCAAAATAAAGGTAGACAAAATGAAAGAAAACAAGAAAGCACCTCTATTTACCGAAATCGTAGCTAAAGAAGCTGCTTCTATCAACGGTGGATGCGAATCACAGTGCGTTCACAGCCGTCAAAGTGTTACCAAGCTTAATCGCCGCAAATAAGAGGAGGCCTGCCAAGTCCAAAGGATTTAGTCAAACTCAACCCTTTGCAGATAAATCAGGTAACTTAGTCAAAATAGGCATCTGTGGAGATACAGATGCCTTACTTTTTGCATATAAACTTTAACCATGCAATATCCAAATGTTCTACAGCACAATGAAGAAGACTGTGGAGCTGCCTGCATTGCTTCTATTGCTAAAAAATACGGGCGCACGTTTGCGATTAACCGCATCCGGGAAGCTGTGGGTACTGGGCAACTGGGGACGACATTGCTGGGGTTAAAGCAGGGTGCAGAGGTACTAGGTTTTAATGCTCGCCCAGTTAGAGCTTCACCTGAAATTTTAGACAGAATCAAAGAAGCACCCCTGCCAGCAATTATTCACTGGAAGGGGTATCACTGGGTTGTTTTGTACGGTAAGCGGGGCAGAAAGTATGTAATCGCCGATCCGGCAGTTGGTGTTTTGTACCTTTCGAGGAAGCAGTTAACGGAATGCTGGACGGATTGGGTAATGCTTTTACTAGAGCCAGATCCCGTTCGGTTTACAGAGCAACCTAATGATAAGGTGGGTGGTTTTGGGCGTTTTTTAAAGCCGGTTTGGGCTTACCGAAGCATTTTGGCGGAAGCGCTGCTAATTAACTTTGTCTTGGGTTTGCTTTCTATCGCTTTACCCTTTTTAATCCAAATCTTAACTGATGATGTGTTGGTGAGGGGCGATCGCAAGCTGCTTGGGGGCGTAGCGATCGCAGTTGTAGCGATGAACCTGATCGGCAGCTGCTTGGGATTAGTGCAATCTAACCTCGTCGCACACTTTGCACAACGTCTGGAATTAAATTTAGTTTTGGAATTTGGACGACAAATTCTCCGCTTGCCCCTCAGCTACTACGAATCCCGTCGCAGCGGTGAAGTTGTCAGCAGATTGCGAGATATTCAAGAAATTAATCAGCTAGTTTCCCAAGTGGTGATCGGTTTGCCCAGCCAGTTGTTTATAGCGCTTGTTTCTTTGGGATTCATGGTGTTTTACTCCTGGAAACTTGCAAGCGTCGGCTGTTTCATGGCACTGTTGATGATGCTAGCGCCGTTGTTTTTACTCCCCACACTGCAACAAAAAGTTCGCAATTTATTAGTATTAGAAGCAGAAAATCAAGGTGTATTGGTAGAAACCTTTAAAGGAGCGCTGACGCTAAAAACTACCTCATCTGCCCCGCAATTTTGGGAAGAATTGCAAAGCCGCTTTGGTCGCTTAGCCAACGTCAGCTTCCGCACTATTCAAATTGCTATTATCAACAAAACTTTTTCAGAACTAATTTACGGTTTTGGTGTAATTGGCTTGCTTTGGTTTGGCAGTAGCTTAGTAATTCAAGAAGAGTTAACTATTGGACAGCTACTGGCTTTTAACGCCATGAATGGTAATTTTCTAGCATTCGTTCTCACTACAATTGGATTTTTAGAGGAATTCACGCGAGTAAAAACGGCTACTGAGCGGATCGGAGAAGTCATAGATGCAACCCCAGAAAATAAAGGAAAGTCCCAAAAAAACTTTGTCAAAATTCCTGATGATGGGGATATCGTTTGCACCAACCTTAATTTTCATCATACAGGTAGAGTTGAGTTACTAGAGGACTTTTCTGTAAAAATTGCTGGTGGTAAAGTTGTTGCAATTATCGGTAAATCTGGCTGCGGCAAAAGTACCATAGCAAAGCTAATTGCAGGTTTGTATCAACTTCAGTCTGGCAATATTCGATTTGGCAACTATAATCAGCAAGACCTTTCCCTTGATTGTCTGCGGCAACAGGTTGTCCTCGTTCCCCAAGAACCTCACTTTTGGAGTCGATCGATTATTGAAAATTTCCGCTTGAGTTCCCCTAATGTCACTTTTGATACGATCGTAAAAGCTTGTCAGATTGCCGAGGCTGACTACTTTATCAGCAATCTACCGGACAACTATGCAACCGTGCTTGGTGAATTTGGGGCGAATCTTTCTGGAGGGCAACGGCAACGATTGGCAATAGCAAGAGCTATCGTCAATGAACCACCTGTGCTAATTTTAGATGAATCAACAGCCGGACTCGACCCGGTGAGCGAAGCGGAAGTTCTAGATAAGCTGTTGCATCATCGGCAGGGTAAAACTACAATTTTGATCAGCCATCGCCCCAGAGTAATTAATAGAGCAGATTGGATTGTGTTTTTGGAGGAAGGAAAATTGAAAATGCAAGGTTCTGTGGAGGAGTTGCGATCGCTTCCCGGCGACCATATAAACTTCGTAACCCCTTGACTAATTTCCAATTTAAATCTAAATGTAAAATTGGCAACCTGAAATTAATTTATGGTCGTTCAGGTTGTTGCCAAAGAAGTGCGATCGCTAATCTAACAGCCGAACCAACCGCAGACATACGAGCCGAATCGCTAGCCGTCTTTTCCCATTTCAAAAGATGTTCTTGAAATGCAGAATCTCGCTTAGCTCGTCGTGCGATCGCTTGACCGATAACTTTCTTCTGAATTTCCTCAGTTGATATCCCTTGGCGCTTGAGATAATCGAGCAGCCGTTCCACGCTACCCACAAATTGTTCTGGCGCTTGCGACATCAAAATAGCTTCAATTTGACGCAAAACTTCTTGATAAACTTGCATCTGTTTATCCATTGAAGGTCGCGACGGTTGCTTCTTTGGCACAGGTTCGTCTAATGTTTGCTCGGAATTTTCCTGACGAACTACGATATTAAGTAGGCTGAGGATTTGGGGACGGCAATTTAAGATGCGCTGGAGCATTTCTGGGTAGAGTTGCAAAAAGCGCGATCGCACTATTTTTGCATTCAGCAACCGATTCGACGCCAGCCGCAGCAAATACTGCCCAGTCGTCGATTCAAAAGATTTAATCGTCAGAGTAAGTTCTGGAGACTCCTGTTCCATCTTAGTGATAGTAAAGATCAGCGCTGACCAATTCGGCTCCTCTGTCAAATCGATTTCGATATTAGAAGAATCTTCTAGATACTCTTTAGCTAGCTCTCCAGGTTCCAAATCCCGACCAACAGGATAGCGCTGGGTTGGACTTTTAGTTGCATGATTGAACTGAGTAAAAACGTAACGACACTCAACCTTAGAAAGATCGACATCTTCAATATGCCAATTCTCAATGCAGACGCCCGTCATTTGCGCCCGCTCCAAATTTGTGCGAATTAAATGACTCTCCATTAAATACGCTTCGCTCAAATCGCTTTCGCTCAAAGTCGTATCGCTTAAATAAGCACCAGACAAATCTGCCCGCCGCAAATCAGCCCCGCGCAAATTAGCCTCGCTCAAATCCGATCGCAGCAACAATACATCTTGAAGATTAGTTCTTAATAAATAAGCTTTTTTTAAACTGGTTTTCAGCAGATAAGCACCTGTCAAATTAGCTCGGCTCAAATCGGCACCGTGAAGGATCGCTTCACTCAAGTCAGCACCTGTAAGAACCACCCGATGCAAATCAGCCTGACTCAAATTAGCCGATCGCAAACAAACACCAGTAAGATTTGCTTCTGTTAAGTTAGCCCCGATTAGAATCGCATCTCGCAAATTCGCCGATTCCAGATTTGCTTCTCGGAGATTAGCATTAGTGAAATTAGCCCTGATCAAGCTGGCACGACGAAGATTCGCCTCCATCAATTCCGCTCTCGTCAACTGGGTTTCATTTAATTTGCTGCGTTCCAGATTGCTCTGATCCAGCTTAGCGCCTTGGAGGTCGGCACCGCTTAGATCTGCTTCTTCTAGGACTGCCCAATTCAAATCAGCCTCTTGCAGATGAGCGAAACGCAAATCCCCTTTGCTAAGATTTGCGCCGCTCAAAATTGCTCGATCGAGATTAGCACCGGCCAAGGTAGCATGGCGGAGGTCGGCTTGACGAAGACAGGCACCGTGAAGTTTGCTGCGACTCAAAAATGACCAGCTGAGATTTGCGCCTGTGAGGTTAGCGCCTGTGAGGTCAAGATCCTGCAAGTTGACGCTGGTGAGAATAGCTCCACTAAGGTCAATGTGGGCAAAATCCCGCTCTCCTTGTTTGTATCGAGCCAGAAAATCCTGTACTTGCATTACGACCCCTAATATTTAGGCAGAAGTGGCAGCAGATTAGGTAACCGATTTAACCAATTGTAGGGGCGGATTTTAGCAGAATATCCCCATTTGAGCTTCACAATTAAGTACATCTGCTGAGTAAATCAGTCGCCGTATGCAAGCCTAAGCCTAAGCGAGTGGCTACGCTTCTTCTACTTTTCCTTAGTCTACCCAGATTAGGACTGGACGTTAGTAGCCCTTGTCCCTATTAGGGGAGCCAGCGGGGATGAAACCCAGGCAAGGGCAATTGTTCTGGTTGCATTTGGGGAGGGGTTCCTTCTGTGGGTGCGGTAGAAACTAGAGGCAGTAGCCAGAGGGTACTAGAAGTAACTGCTTCGCCACTATCTGTTCGCGGGGCATCAGATTGTTCTCCTGCCGATAAGGGTGTTGTGAGGGGTTGGTCAAATAGTAGGGCAATGCCATCTGGCGATAGGCTAATTTGCACCTGTCGCTGATTTGGCAGCACTAAAAGTGGTTTCATTTCGCCTGTCTTGAGGTCAATGGCGGCAATATATGGCTGTTCTTGGTATTGCTGTCCGGGGATAAGTTTGGTTAGGAGGCAATAAAGAGTCTGCCCCATCCGATCGAATTGGGCGCTCACAATTGAGCCAGTTATTCGCAAAAGTTCTTTCTCAACTCCCTGGTTGGTTACTAAGTAGAGCGATCGCGTGTAATCTGTGTTAAATTTCACCATCGCCGCTGCTGTACCATCTCTGCTGAAGCTGGCTACCATACCAAATTTGGGCAAGAAATCGAGGGGTTTATCCTGGATTGCTTCTAGGGGTACGATCGCTAATCCTTGCCCTTGAGCGATCGCTAACGCCTTACTATCGGGCGTAATCAAAAAATCGCCTCCCAGTTGGCCTTGCAGAGGTTTAGCAGTAAGGCGATCCGAGCCATCCATCTTTACTATCCAAATGCTAAAATCCCCTGGATTGCGTCGATTTACCCGCTGTACGACAATAGTTTTTCCATCCGTTGACAGGTCAAACTTCAAATTTTGGTAGTCTTTCTTGTCTAAAACCAGCCTGACTTTACCAGCTGGTTCCTCTTTTGTGACTTCTGTGTTTGGGGATTGGGGTGAGATACCTGTGGTGACGGTGTAGAGGTTTTGTTCCAGCACTGCTTGACGCTGGGATGTGCGATCGTTCGCTGAAAACAGAATCCGACGCGAATCCGGGTAAGGTATAAAATCGCTCACTACCAGGTCTGCTGGCGTCAGCGCGATCGGTTTTGGCTCTGCGGCGCTGAGATTGACCAGCATCAACCGACCTGCTTCGTTACCCTGTACGCCCAAGTAAACGAAGGCCCGATCGCGTGTGCGGAATTTAGCCTCAAAAGGCTTGAGGTTAGCTCCTTTTTCTTCTGAACTAGCGAATCGGTCTTTTGCTCGGAGCAGCTTGACTTCATACTCAGTGCCGTATGGGGCTGGTGCAATTAAGGTATAAGCCAATTTCCGTCCAGCCCAGCTAAATTTTCCAGGTAGGGGCGGATTAATTTGCAGATTTGCTTCTACACTGGCGTGTTCCATCGGGCGGCTAAAAGTCAGGAAGAAGCGGTTATCTTCAGCCCCGATTTGTTTATTCTGCCAGCTGAAATCTCGCACGCGGGCTAATGAATGATCTCCCTGCCACAATAGCAACCCAATAACTACACTCAGCACCAGCATAACCGTAATAGCAACGCGGTCAAGGGGCTCAATCCATTTTAGATTTAGGGTTTTGAATTTTAGATTGATCATTGGTCAGTGGTCAGTGGTCAGTTGTCAGTGGTCAGTTGTCAGTTGTCAGTGGTCAGTTGTCAGTGGTCAGTTGTCAAATGACTAATCACCAATGACTAATGACTAATAATCGTATGGGTTTTTAGGTTCGGGAATAAGTTTGATAGAGCTAGCTTGGATAGTCAATTGACGTTTACCTCCCAGATTTTCGGTGATCGCTTGACCTTCAACTTCTAACCAAGTATCGGGCTTAAAAGCTGTGCGGAGTAGGGGCGAAGCATCGGTGTAGATAGACTCAGATTCTGAATCGTAACTTTTGACACTGATGCTTCCTCCGTACAGTTTGACTGGCAAACCTACTGGATAGGCATCGGCGGCACAGCAGGTAATTACAAAGCGGGAAAGCAGTAGGTATTGCTCTGGTAATTCTTGAGAATGGATAACAAAGCCCTGCACTTTAACTTTTTGTCCGGTGTAGGCGTCCGGTTCTGGATAAGCGTTTAAGGTTCGCACCCAGTCAATGAGCGATCGCGCTTCGGGACGTTTTGCACTCCGAAATTCCACAGGCTGCGATCGCGTCATCGACAAGGAATCAGTGATGCCCCTCGATAATGCTGTTTGACTCGTAAACGGTTTGGGTGTAATTAGAAAACCCATGATTGCTGTAGTCAGGAGCAAAGCCGTACTCCAACCGGGGGGAAATAGGGAAATGTGTTGAGGTTGGGAGTTGGATGAAGTACGTGGGAAAGTAGACGGCTCATTCTTGATGATGTTATCCCCGCTTCGCGAAGACCTCTTCTTAAAACCAAACAATTGCCGCATCAACCCACCACCTGAAATTACTAACCAAAGTAGAGATGCGATTAATTTCTTTTGTACAGATGAAGGTTGACGCTGGAGGATTTGTTCGTTGTAGAGGAGAGATAATCCTTTTAAAATACCGATGACAAGCAAAGCCAAGCCACCTAAGATCGCTAACCAAAAGTAATCGGGATGAATTAGCACGTATAGCTTGCCTGTTATCCAGTATTTCAACAGCAAAATGCCCCAGGCGATTATGGCAACTACATCGAGCCAGGGTAATAAGGGATTTTGGATTTTGGATTTTGGATTTTGGATTGTCATTGGTAAAGTGAAAGTTCCGATTTGAGATTGAAGAATTGCCGATTGAAAAATTCAATTTGAAATCAACAATCTTAAATTTGACATTCCCATTAGTATGCCAATTGATAGATCAAGGTAAACAAGAAGGTAAGTAGAGCGGCTAGAGCCAATAAATAAAATACCGCTCTTGGTTTGAATATTGACAGCAGCAAACCGATGCTTTTGAGGTCAATCATCGGGCCAAATACCAGAAATGCTAGCAGGGAACCGCTGGTAAATGAAGAAGCAAACGAGAGGGCAAAGAACGAATCCACGGTTGAACAAATTGAGACTACTGCTGCCAATACCATCATCGCTACTATAGAAGCGATCGGGCTATTACCCACGGAAAGGATAATTTCGCGGGGGACTAGAACTTGAATAGAAGCTGCGATCGCGCTCCCCAGAACTAATACAGCCCCTAACTCCCGCAGTTCCTGCACTGTATTGTCCAGAAGCAGACTCAGACGGTATTTTACAGGTTTACTCACCCCCGCAGACCCTCCTGTGACCGGGAATGCTGCCGTATCCATTCGGATGGTTTGACCAGGCCCACTGAGTAAAAAAGTACCCGACTGCAACAAAGCAGGAGCTGCATTTCCCAGTTTGGGTATCTCAGACCAGGCAATTCGGCGTTTGGGCGTTGGCATCGCGCTGGCGACTTGTCGTTGCAGCAGGGGTCTTAAATCAGCCTGGGCGCTGAATATCCAGCCAACAATAGTGGCTATGCTGAAGGAGCATAGTACCCGCAGCACGACAATTTCTGGTTGATCCCGAAATGCTGTCCAAGTTGCCCAGATCACGATCGGATTGATTGTGGGAGCTGCGAGTAAAAACCCGATCGCCACTGGTGCAGGTATCCCCTGCATCAGCAACCGCCGCGCTACGGGGACGTTACCGCACTCGCAAACTGGAAACAAGAAGCCCGCTAAACTACCAACTAAAGCTCCAAGCAAGGGGTTCCGAGGCATAGCTGCACTCAATTTGCGCTCATCGATAAACAACAGCAGCACACCTGAGAACAGAACCCCTAGCAGCAGGAACGGTATCGCTTCTACTAGCAAACTCAGGAATAAGGTAAAAGCATTGTTCAATTGAGTCATTCGATTCGTGGTGAGGAGCTTTATCTATTTCTAGGCATTTGTCAAGATATTTTAACCAATCTATTAGGGGTCGATAGGGGCATTTCTACCCCTCCCATTCAGAACCGTGCATGAGACTTTCACCTCACACGGCTCCTCTCTTCACAGGTCGTTGTCATCGACACCTTCTGAGTAGACTTGCGCGTAGTCGCTCACTGTCTTCTCATCGTGGCAGTGTTTGTGTAGAAGTCGCAAGTTCTCGTACTTGTTGCTACCACCATTTTTCTTGGCTGTGGCCTGTCCTAAATCCGTAGCTCCGTTCGTGCGCCAGTGTGGTATCGGTCAACCTCTGATTGCGCCCTATTCCCAGCTTCGGTCTCCATAATTCCGAGTATGGTCGCCGTGGGTAGATTGGGAGTCATGCCCGTACTTGGCAGAGAGGGCTTGCACCTCTATCTTCTTGAGAGTTTTACGTCAGTTTTTCTGAACTTCTTGTGGGATGGGCATCCTGCCCGTCTTTGTATTGGATTTAGATGCGTAATAGCTTATTTGCAGGAGACATCCGAACCCAGGCTGGATGAGAAAATTAACCAAGCTGAAAAGTTTATTTCAGATCGACTTAATTACGATCGCCTGCGTGAAAATCCTAGTTCTAATAATGTCCTACTTAGCGGTATGCAGATGGACACAACTCTTCAACCTTGGTGGCGTTTATTGGTAAAACCGCTGAGAGAACAACTATTGTTACGCGGATTTGGCGATGCAGTTTATTACATGGGAGAAGAGGGTAAAATTTCAGTTCAGTTGGCTGTTTATCGCCAAGTGCTAAAAGTGTTAGAAAAATACCGCCAACAGATTGAGAAAGATATAGAGAGTGAGGAACTAACAATCAAAGTGCGGCTGCACGCGATCGGTACAAGTTTGGGAACAGTTATTATTAATGACTTTCTGCATGGTTTGTTCTCAGATACAGAATACCGCATCCAAACTCATCCAGAACAAGCTAAAGAACCGAAAATTGTCACGAGTAATGTTCTAGAAGATGAGAAGCGCAAAACAGTAGAACGCTATCAGTTCTGGCGTCTTGCTGCTCAGAAAAAACGTATAGAGGTGGGGTCAATTGTCACTATGGCTTCTCAGCTGCCAGTTTTACTGCTGCGTTCTCAGCGTGTTGTTGATGCGTTTGCCAATGAGGAAACTTTGCCCGCTGATGAAATTGGCATTGCGCGAGACACTAAAGAAATTATCTGGAAAATTTTCTACGATATAGACGATATGCTGGCATTTCCAGTCCGTCCTCTATTTGGTGAATATGCGGGTATTCAGGATATTCAGGTAGATGTGGCTGATGGTTTGAAGACTCACACGAGTTACTGGGGGAATGAAAAGATCCACGAACAGGTGGCAGAACTTTTGAATAGGAGGGTGGTGAGTTAGCTTAAGTCGTTGGTGGTGCTGGATAAAACAGATGGTTTAACCATTCGACAAATGCTATCCGCTAAACACTGGACATAACTGGACAACCAGTACATTCGGTGGAGAGATAGCCAGTAGCAATTTATACCAGCTTGTTCGATTTCTTGCAAAATTCCTTCTGCTTTCGGAAGTAAAACATCATCTGGCGGAATAAGATGGGCAACAAAATCTTCTAACATTCCTGGAAGTTGATTGTTAGGCATTAACCAAACTCCTACCTTTGGTAAATCTGGCGGTGCGTAAACCCAACCTTCTGGCGGTGGCGCTTCGGGAATATTTTGGTAGCCGCTGGCGCTGAGTCTATATCGCACTGATTGCCATCGTGCCAGTAAATCGCGATCGGCGTCAACTACAATTCCCAATGTAAGTAAATTATTTTCTTTTAACCTTGCTGACAATCCCTCTAAAAGGACTTCGATTCCTTGTCCATCTTCTTCTGTTGGTACTTCCACAGAAAATGTTTCTGGGACTTGATATTTTTTGCACAAAGCCCAGATGACGTGCTGGTCATTCTTACCTTCAACTAATAATTGCTGAGGTTTTGGTTTGGGAGGTTTTTGTGGTTTTGACATTAACGCACCTCAATACTTTGCCGAACAGCAACCGCTAATTCATCAGAGGTGTATTCAACTGCACGTATCTTTTCATCGCGCAGACTCAAGCGGAATAATTTGCCGACTGAATTATCTTCTAATTCAGCTAATGCTTCTTGGAAAGCAGCTATACAATCCCAACTATGAGTAGTAGCAAAAACCTGTAAATTTAATTATTTTGCTGTTGATAAAACTAACCGCCACATATCAGTTTGAGCTTCGTAATATAGACCCACTTCAATTTCATCTACTAGTAAAAAACCATTTTCAACTGTTACATCTGCCATTGCTAAAGAGAGAATCCGACGCATTCCTTCACCCATACTACCCAAGTTAATTGGGTAGTCCTGTCCGCGAAGTTTGAGCAGAATGCCACTACTAGAAGTTTGTCTGGTGGTGAAACTAATACGTTCTATATTTGGCTCTAAGATTTGCAGCGCTGCTACCACACTTTCTTTTTTTGGGGTTAGTGTGATTTCATCCCAAAACATAGCCATTTGTTGATAATTTATGTTGCTAGTTGTGAGAAAGAAATTTGAGTTAATGTTTTGGATAAAAAGTCTTGGATTGCTAGTTGTTACAAAAGTATTAGGCTGATATTGATTCCATTGCTGAAAGGCTTTACCTGTAATCAAGCCATCATCGCGGATGGGTATAGGCATTGTAGTACCCCGTCCGTCTGAAAATAAAAGCAAAAACTTAGATGGCTCGGTTGCCCCCCTTCAGGAGTCAAGAATAGATCAAAGCCAGGAGGTTTCTGAATACGCTCAGGTTCTTTGATCTGGAATTGAACAGATAAGGGATGTTCTTTTTCTGCTCGCACAGAAATAGTTTGCTCCGTATTTAGCTGATGGCCATAAAAAATATATCTTATTTCATAACCGCTTCGTCGCTCAATTTCTCCCCTAACGAAAGAGGATGGAGATATAGAGTAATCGGCGATTTCCCCACGGCTATATAAATTAATTAAAGGTTCAAGGTTAACTTGATTAACTAATAAATAGACAGCTTCGAGCAAACTTGTTTTCCCACTATTGTTCGCGCCAACGATCAGATTGACACGCGCCAAACCGTCGATGTGGAAATCTTTGAAGCAGCGATAATTTTGAATGGCAAGATCGCGTAACATAAAGCTCTCTGTCGTGCAGGGGTTGTCATCTACTATGTTACAGGGAAGATGCGATCGCAACTACCCGTAACGCCTTAAAATCCGATCTAGAGCCATAACATATCGTCAATGCAAGAACAATCACCGCAACAGGGAAAAATCCGGGCCCGCGTTTTTGTTTCGGGAACCGTTCATGGTGTCGGTTATCGATATTCAACTTTAAAACAGGCGCAGCGGGTGGGTGTCGGCGGTTGGGTACGTAATGTTCCGGATGGGCGCGTGGAAGCTGTTTTTGAGGGAATTAAGGCAGATGTGGAAGCGATGATTCGCTGGTGCGATCGCGGAAGCTTAGCTGCTGAAGTTACAAATGTTACAGTTGAGTACGAACAAGTAGAGGGAATTCAGGGTTTTGAAATCCGGCGTTAGGTGGATCTAACGCAAGTTAGATGATGAAGTGCTTACACTATCAAATGTGTACTTAAGTTAAAAAAAGTATCTTCAGATATTGTTATTAAAAAGATGTGTTTAATATCGCCACATTCCCGTTAAGTCACTTCAAACTGGGAAGTACGGTTTTCCTCACTATGTTTGGAACGGCTAGAGGGGGTTGTAGATGAGTAATGCGGCGCAATACTATAAAATACTTGAGCTAGAGCCTGGAGCAACACTGGCGGAGATTCGTCAGGGATACAAGGATTTAGCGCTGGTGTGGCATCCAGACCGTTTTCTGAATCATCCCAGATTGCAACAAAAGGCGCATAAAAAGCTTCAGCAACTTAACGAAGCGCACGAGAAGTTGCGATCGTTTATACCTATTGCTGAGGCTCTAGCATCTCGACCGCAGTCTGAGTCTAGCCAAACTCAACCATCCGCCTCAAACGGTAAAGATGACTACAAACAGCCTCCCAACAAGCCTAGAGAAGAACACTACAGAAAAGATACTTACGACTATACGCCTTTTAAGAATTTCAGCCGCAAAGATGTAGATGGGTGGTTAGATTAAAACGTGAAAAAAGCGATCGTCTTCGGCAGTATTAATATGGATTTGGTGGCCCGATCGCCACGTTTGCCCGTGACTGGGGAAACTGTACTGGGGCGTGATTTTTTTACGGCACCAGGCGGGAAAGGCGCAAATCAGGCGGTAGCAGCTGCGCGTTTGGGTATTCCTACCCAGCTAGTAGGGCGCGTTGGGGATGATAACTTTGGCCGATCGGCCCTCACAAATCTTCAAACATTTGGGGTGCAGACAGACCGTATTTTAGTAGATGAAACGGCTCATACTGGCGTTGCAATTATTGCCGTAGACGACACGGGGCAAAATCATATTATCGTTGTTCCTGGCGCTAATGGATGCGTGAATGAGACAGATGTAGAAAATTTGATTAATCTTTTGGATAACGCTGCTGTATTGCTGCTTCAGTTCGAGATTCCTTTAACGGCGGTACTCTCAGCTGCAAAAGCCGCTCAAAGTGCCGGTGTCAGGGTAATTCTCGACCCAGCACCGGCTCAAGTAGATGTCCCGGATGAGCTTTATCCACTCGTTGATATTATCACGCCGAATGAAATTGAGGCTGGGCAATTGGTTGGATTTCCGGTAAATAATTTTGAAACGGCAGCGAAAGCGGCGTCAGTGTTGCGCCAAAAGGGTGTGGGAACTGCGATCGTCAAATTGGGCGCACAAGGTGTCTGTTGTGCGACGGCAGAGTCAACGTTTTTTGTGCCAGCTTTTCCAGTGCAGGCGGTTGATACAGTGGCAGCTGGGGATGCCTTCAACGGCGGTTTGGCAGCAGCCCTTGCTGAGGGGCGGACGCTGCGGGAGGCGGTAGTTTGGGGTGCTGCTGCTGGCGCTATTTCTACAACCAAACCTGGTGCGATGTCTTCGATGTGCGATCGCGCCACGTTCGACACATTTCTTATTAAAGAATTGCGGACTGGGGAATTTTAGATTTTAGATTTTCATTAGTCATTAATAAAAAACTTTACACTAATGACTAATGACCAATAGCAATTCTTCAATCTAAAATCTAAAATTTAAGGGGGGGATTGTGGAGTCAAAGCGTTGTGCCTCTGGATGCTTATTTGGCCTGGGTTTGGGCGATGCCCTTGGTGCTAAAACCGAGTTTTTGAGCGTTGAAGAAATTCTCCGCCGCTTCCCACCCGACGGGCCGCAGGAACCAACAGGCGATCCCGCCCCTGTTACCGATGATACGCAGATGGCTTTATCTGTCGGCGAAGCGCTGGTTGAAGCGGGTAGAAAATACAGCGCCGCTAGCCTGGAACCAACACTGCGTCGTGCTTTCGTGGCTTGGTGGCTTAGCCCTGACAACAACCGCGCCCCCGGTAGAACCTGCTTGAGTGCCTGTGCTAACTTGGCAGCCGGTCGCCCCTGGTATCAGGCGACTGTAGCTGACTCGAAGGGTTGCGGTGCGAATATGCGTGTCGCGCCTGTGGGTCTGCTGCCACTGGAGAGAGATATTCGGGGACCGATCGCACAATTCCAAGCAGCATTGACCCACGGTCATCCTACCGCCCTTGCAGCTTCAGATTTGACTGCTTATGCGATCGCCGATTTAGCCGCTGATGGCACTCCAGAAGAACTCCCGCAGCGACTCCGCGCCTACGCTTTATCTCAGCGCACAGTCTACCACACCGACTGGCTAGGCCCACTCTGGAAACGTCCTGACACCGACACACCAGAGGAATTCATTAGCCGTGGTTGGGATGAATGTCTGTCGGTACTCGATCGTCTCGATGCGGCATTGGCGGAACCGAAGCGCGATCGCAACCCCTGCGAAGCGACGGGTGAGGGGTGGGTCGCAGAGGAAGCTTTTGCGACTGGTTTGTTGTGTTTTCTGTTATTTCCTGAAGAACCAGTGGCGGCGCTGCGTCGTGCGGCAGTTACTTCAGGGGATTCAGATTCGATCGCCTCTCTGACGGGCGCTTTTGCAGGTGCTTATCTGGGGATGGCGGCATGGCCAAAAGACTGGGTGAGTCGCATCGAGTACCGCGAAAGACTTGCAGCGCTGGCGGAATTGTGGGATGGATAGATCGGGCAGACCTAACCCCCCAACGCCTCTTCCCTACGAGGGAAGGGCTGAGTATTACTCCCCTCTCCGTTGCGGGGAGGGGTCGGGGGTGGGGTTAACCGATCGAAACGCCAGCTGCTATGCTGGGTTTAATAATAAAAAACCAGGTTAAATATATGAAATTTGAAGTTTGGGGATTAGAAAATCTACCGCAAGGTAGAGGTTCTTACTATCGCGTTTGGGTAGAGCAAAAAGGCACCATTAATATAGAAGATTCCTTCAAATTAAACGATCGCTGGGTAGTCAACGATACCCGCGAATTACTGTATGTGCCAGAACAGTTACCTGCTTTCCTCAGATTTTGGACAGAAGAGAACGGCATTTTAGAGCAATGTTTGATTCACCTGAAAAAACCGGAAGCAGAAACCAAAGGATTAATTTGGTTGCCAACTGCCAAAGTAAGACCCGGTTCTGATATTCAGGGATTCGTAGTGCATCGCGATTTATCAGAGAATGGCACAATTCAACTATCGCAAAAACCGATGACTTTAACGCTTGTTGACCCCAGTGGTTTGGAAAGAAGAGCAATTGAAGTAAAAGCGGGATGTTTGCTATCGCTATTTCGCCTAGAAATATCAGAACACGACCCTACCGGAGAATGGAAACTTGTCCTGAAACAGGAAGAAAACCTAATAGACTCAACTTCTGTTGAGGTTATTCGCTTCGAGAAACCGGAAATCGAAATTCAACATAACTTACCCGGTTGGTTTTTGTTGGGTTCCCAGATTTCGCAATCTGCAAAAGTTCGTTATTTCTTTGGGGAACCAGTAGAACAAGTCAAACGCGGACAGTTCCTATTGCACCGAGTTCTGCAAAACAGGGACAAAGTTCTTGCTAAAGAGATTGTACTTGATAATCTGCAACTACCTGCTGGTGCTTATCAGCTTAACTTGGAATCTGGCGAAACGGGGAACTATGAATGGGAATTAGAAATTGAAGACCCCCAATCTCGCACAGGTACTTGTCAGGGAAGTTATAGTGTTGTCGCGGAACATTTTGCAATTTCCCTCAATACTAGATCGCCTTTTAATCCTCCCAAACCAGACATCCCGGTCACGATCGAACTTAAAATCGCCGACCCAGTTGGAACACCAATTCAGTCAATTCCGATTCAGTTTTCCATCCAAGGAGATGAGGAATGTTGGGAATATTTGGAACAGCCTAATTTAGTTACTGGTACTAACGGCACAGTTGTCATCAAGGTGCAGTTCAAAGATGTTGATGACCCGATGACATTTAAGCTGAAAGCATCAGCGACAATTGAAGGTATCGCCCAACAGGTTGAAGAAAATATCCGCGTGATGCCTTGGATGTCTCAAGATATTTGGTTGGACGTTTCTTTCGACAAGTTGGAATACCAACCGGGTGAAACTGTCACCGCAGATATCCGAGTTAAAGGACGACCTGAAATTATCCAAAAAATGACTGTGGGTGCGGCGGAAGTGATTGGTGATGTGGTAGTGCGATCGCTCGATTTTAGGTTAGCAGATGGAACGGAAAAAGTCACTTTTAAACTGCCAAAACAAGTAACTTCGCCACTGAATCTCAAAGTCAGTATATTAAAAGATTTCCCTGAATTTCAAGAACGGGATATTCCATTGCCAGTAAAAATATCCCAAAATAGCGATAATTCACCACTTTGGAAAGCTACCACAGAAGGACTCAGGGAAGTTGCTACGGGTGAAGCACTTCAAGTAATAGTCAATTTTCCCCAACCTTTGACCCAAAATGCCAAACTAATCGCCTGGTTAATCGATCGTCGCATTCCGCGATCGACTAAAGATGATGTTTTGGGAACTAGGTTTACTGGAGAAACAACAACCAAAGAATTAAAACATTTTTCCTCTATTAGTGTCCAGCAATGGTCAAGAATCCAGCAAGCAATAAAGATATGTTCTGAGGTCAAATTAGCTGGTGTATCCTGGCATAGTTTTGCATATGTTGATGATAATTATCAAGGCAGACTGATTCTAATTCACTTATCAGAAGAGAACTGGTTTAAGAAACTGTTTGGTTCATCCGGTGAGAGTTGGCTTAAAGAAAAAGAGCAATTCCTCAAAACATTATTATGTAGCAGCTATCAAAGTAAAGATGTGTCTCAGATGATACAGACTTTACAGCCGATCGAAGAATTTCAAATATACAAGTTAGATTTATATGCAACGGGTATACGGTTAGAAGTAAAATGGGCAAAACCTCCCAAGTCAGCATCAAACATTAGTGAGGATGAATTAAGGTCGAAATCCTTCTATCAGCTAATTCAGATGCCGCCTAGAAGGGATGTAATGAGAAATTTGGAGCGTTTTGATGACAACGCACCGGAATTTCTGATGCGTCGTAGGGGGATGCCGATGCCTCCGATGGCGGCGATGGCAGCACCGCCGGGAATGATGCGGGAAATGGCAGTACCTACCGATGAACTGGAGGAATACAATTTATATTCGATTTCGCCTTTACAATTCGATGATGAAGTTGCTATTCCATCTTCTCCCATGCCTACAGTTGTAGTGCGCGAAGATTTTATAGAAGTAGAATCTTTCGGCCCGATCGACATCAAAAGCGGTGCAACTTCAGCAACCGTAAATTTCAAGGGAAGCGATGCTATCACCGAATACGATATCGTCATTTTTATTATCGGCGAGTCGAACTTCGGCACAGCAACTCATCGCGTAACTGTCCGAAATCCCCTATTTACTACGATCAAAAATCCAGCAGAAATGATTTGGGGAGATAAAAGTACGATTAGAACAATCGTTCAAAATTTATCCGATCGAGAATTTACCGACGTTACCCTCAAACTGCAAACCGAAAAAATTCGCGCATCTTTAACAGAACAGGCAATTACATTATTGCTACCCAAACAAAGCGTATTGGTAAATTGGGCAATTGAAGCAATAGAAGTTGGCAATGCCAATGTTTTGTTATCGTTAGAAACGAAGAATTTTCGCGAAATTTCCCAACTAGATACACCGCTATGAGTGCAACCACCTGGAGAACCAAAAATTGACCGATTTACTGCACCTTTATCAGAAAAACCGGTAGAATGGGAATTTGAATTAGCGGGAGATGAAATATTTACTTTGGGAATTCTCTCGTTGATGCCAAACGTACAAGCTGCTGTAATTGAAGGCGTGGAATCTCTAGCGGGATATCCTTATGGATGTTGCGAACAAACTTATGCTTCCACTTTGCCGAATTACATCCTTTACAGATATTTAGAACGGCAGAATAAACTAACACCTGCATTTGCCAAAAAGCTCACAGAAAATTTGCAAGCAGGACGCGATCGCTATCTCACCATCTTCTGTAATCCTAACACAGGCGGCTTCGGTTTGTGGAGTGGCGAAAACACTTCCATCTTCCATACTTCCTTAGCATTCAGCTTGTTAGCATTAATCGGACAAATTGTAGATGTCAAGCAAGAAATCCTAGACAAAGCTGTTTCTTACCTACAAAATTATCGCCAACCATCAGGCAGTTGGGAACCGCAACGTAGCTTAGAAACACCTTTTCCTTCGACGCTTTCGGAAGCGGGTAACACATCCTTTATCTTTCACGGTGCTAGTTTAGCCAAAATATCTTTACCGGAAACTTTAAAATGGCTAAAACAAAACTTGTCGAGTTATCAAGATGATGAAACTTGCCTATCTTTAGTATTAGATGCTTTAACGCGAGTTGAGGCATACCAAGAAACAGAAAAGCAATTCATGGCACAACTCAAGGATATTTTGTTGAACGCACAACAGCAAAATGGTACTTGGATTGGTAAAAGCAGTCTGACTGGCCCGATCGAAACTACAGCATACTGTATGATGGCATTAGGTCACGCTTTCCCTGCCGATACAAACGTGCGAAAAGCAATCAAACTGGGATTGGATTATCTGTTAGCAAATCGCCGTTCTACTGGTTGGTATTCGACTCGCGATACGCTGTATGCTTCTTGGGCGATCGCAGAAGTCGGTCACTTAGCTTGGACAGAATCTGATGTTGAGGGAAAAGTCAGCATTTCCCTCAACAATCAACCTATTAAGGCTTTTGATTTTTCCAAAGCTGAAGGTATAGAACAAATTGATTTACTTTATCAAGCACGGCGAATTTATTTGGATAAATTCCAGAATGGTAAGAATAAAATATCTTTCAATTCTTCAGGAGGTTTTAACGCTCACGTTTTGATTGAACTGCATACTTATCGACAATCTATAGGTACAAACCAGGTACAGAGTATTGGCAATCTGGATATCCAATGGAGTCAGCAACAATTTGCGATCGGCGAATATACAGATTTGAGTTTGCAATTCACACCCAATCAAAGTCTGGAAGCGCTGATGATAGAAATTCCGATTCCTGCGGGAGTAACCTTTAATCAACAGTCAGATTTGATGGAAGTACCGCAGCAATTTGACCATGTGGAGGTTAACCAAAATAAAGTTGCTTTATTTGCCTCTAATCTCAACGAAACGATTCAGGTAAAAGCACGTTTCCACGCCGAATTACAGGGAGAAGTGCAGGTGAATCCTATCCGCGTTTACCAAATGTATAAACCGGATTTGATGACGCTTAGCAACAGCAGCCAGTTGGTTGTTAATTAGTTGAAGATGTTGGGTAATATCATGCGTCCATCAGGTATGTTGTTGCGCTTTAGCGCTATCTTAAAGAGCGCTGAAGCGCAACAACATACCCAAAGAGGCTGAGAGTCCAGAAGTTACGGCTGCTGTGCTGCAACGACTGACTGACTGCGGCAAAGTTCCCGAAGCTCTACGTCTGGCACATTTGATTAGTGCTGCTGTAATTAAAGGGGAAAGTAGCAGTTCTGCGTAATTTTAACCTAAATTGCCCTATTTAAACGCGGATAGTCGATATTTGCTTGAATTACATTTTTTGATATGTCATACCAAATCCGCTTGCCTAACCTTTTTTTTACCCGACGACTAAAGTCGCGGCTACACAAACAAAGCCCGCCTGCGCGGGCTTCAAGAAAAAGGGGTAGTTAACCCGGATTTGGTGTCAAGGGACATTTCTAATTTATTAAAAAATATTACATAAACTTAAAAAACCTGTAAATAAATTAGTTTTTATGGGCATCTTATAATCAGTTACTCCTATTGATAAGATCTGTAAGGTTTATCCTTGGGAGTAAAAGCAGGGTCACTACTATAGATACATCTCATCAACCTATAAAGCCGAATGCCGCTTTTTTGTAGCGTGCCGCAGGCATTAGCTGCTATGATACAGCGGTTCCCGCTGTTAAGAGGTACAGTATGCGAAGGGGAAGGGCGAAGCATGACCGTATTTTATCTTTGCTGATTACCAATAAATCATCTGCCGGAATGCTTCGCCCCTACTTAAAATGTACTTCATTACAGCGGGAACCGCTGTATATGACTCTCAGGGAGAGACTGGTATCGGGGCTAAGTCTTAGGAAAAGAGTTTACCAGTTCTAGAAAGGAAAGTCAAGAACATGAATAAAAGCGAAATTATAACAGCTGAAGAAGCTGATTTAACTAACTGTGAAAGGGAACCGATTCACCTGCCTGGTTCCATTCAGCCTCATGGTGTACTTTTGGTATTGAGGGAGCCTCATTTGACAATTTTACAAGTGAGCAACAATACCTTAGAGTTTTTCGGTATTCCTGTGGAAAAATTAATTAGAAAAACTTTAAGAGAATTGCTGGATGACTCTCAAATAGAGGCTCTGAAACAATGTTTGTTGAGTAATGAAGACTTGCAAACAATAAATCCTATTAAATTATCGTTCAAAACTGGTATGGGCGATCGCCTTTTTGATGGGATATTCCATAGAATTGATGGTGTCTTAATCCTGGAGTTAGAACCAGCTATCCATCAAGAAAATCATCTATTTTTAAATTTTTATCATCAGATAAGAGGGGCTATATCTAAGCTTCAAGATACATCCAATTTAGAGGATTTATGTCAAGCGATCGCGCAGGAAATCCGAAAAATTACTGATTTTGACAGAGTTATGGTATATAAATTTAACTCGGAAGGACATGGCTCTGTAATTGCTGAAGAGAAACGAGAAGATTTAGCTGCTTTTTTAGGCTTAAATTACCCGACGACAGATATCCCTCAATTGGCTAGAAAATTATATTATTTAAATTGGCTGAGGTTAATTGCAGATGTGAATTACCAACCAGTTGAAATTTTACCAGCTAATAATACTGTTATCAATAACTCGCTCAATTTAAGTTTTTCTGTCTTAAGAAGCGTATCTCCTCTTCATATAGAATACCTGCAAAATATGGGTGTTACTGCTTCTATGTCTATATCTTTAATTAAAGACAGGAAACTTTGGGGACTTGTTGCTTGCCATCACTATTCACCCAAGTATGTTTCTTATGAAGTGCGGACAGCTTGCAAATTCCTGGGACAAGTCATGTCTGTAGAATTGGCACCAAAAGAAAATAATCAAGACTATGATTATAAGCTGCAATTAAAATCGATTATTGCTAAGTTTATTGAATATATGTCTAAACAAAAAAACTTTGTTGATGGCTTGGTTAAGTATTACCCAAACTTACTAGATTTGGTCAGCGCTGAAGGAGCCGCAGTCTGTATTGACGGAGATTACAAAATTATCGGCAAAACGCCTTCGGAGGTAGAGATTAAAGAGTTAATTAAATGGATAGATAATAGGTTTAAACAGGATGTATTTTATACTGATTATTTGGCAAAGATTTATCCAGAAGCAGAGGAGTTTAAAGATGTAGCAAGTGGATTAATAGGAATTTCAATTTCTCAAACGAGGAGTAATTATGTTTTGTGGTTTCGGCCAGAAGTGATTCAAACAGTGAATTGGGCGGGCAATCCCAATGAACCGGCTCAAATAAAGGAAAGAATGCTGGATGGTATTTTACGTTTGTCTCCTCGCAAATCGTTTGAATTGTGGAAAGAAATTGTTAGTTTAAAATCTTTGCCTTGGAAACAGTGCGAAATTGATGCTGTATACGAACTAAGAAACGCTATTATAAGTATTGTGTTGCGTCAAGCCGATGAGATTGCTAAATTAAATGCAGCTTTGCAAGAATCCGAAGCGCGAGAAAGAGAAAAAGCGTCTCAGTTAGAAGTAGCTCTGTTAGAACTGCAACACACCCAAACTCAACTGGTGCAGAACGAAAAAATGTCTAGTTTGGGACAAATGGTGGCTGGTGTTGCTCATGAGATTAATAATCCCATCAACTTTATCTATGGAAATCTGGCTTATGCAGATGACTATACCAGAGACTTGCTTAACTTACTAAACTTATATCGCCAGAATTTTCCGTCACCGGGAGATGAGATTACCGAAATAACAGAGGAAATTGACTTAGAATTTATGATTGAAGACTTGCCCAAGCTGTTGGGTTCGATGAAAGTGGGGGCCGATCGCATTCGGGAGATTGTTCAGGCACTGCGAACCTTCTCGCGCATTGATGAAAGCGAAATGAAGGCGGTAGACATTCACGAAGGGATAGATAGCACTTTGTTAATTTTAGGCAATCGCTTCAAAGCAAGCTCCAATCGTCTCGCTATTAAGGTGATCGAAGAGTATGGCAACTTGCCTAAAGTAGAGTGTTACGCGGGTCAGCTGAATCAGGTATTTATGAATATACTGGCAAATGCGATCGATGCTTTTGATGAGTCGGGCATCCGGAATTCGGAGTCCCAAGTCTTAACTCGCCTGCATCCTACTATCCGGATTCGCACTTACCAGGCAGACAAACACCGTGTGGTTATTAGCATTGCAGATAACGGCCCCGGTATCTCAGAGAAAGTTCAGCGTCGGTTGTTTGACCCGTTTTTCACCACCAAATCTGCCAGCAAAGGTACTGGGATTGGGTTGGCGATTAGCCATTCCGTTGTGGTGGATAAACACGGCGGTAACTTGACTTGCGTCTCAGCGCCGGGACAGGGGGCAGAGTTTATTGTTGAGCTTCCCATCAAGCCAAGGCTAAGCTAGAGACAGTACAGGTCTTTTTCGCTTGAGTAACAGAATAACTATGAAAAAGTTCTCCGAAGCTCAGATATACTCGGCGTTAGCGATCGCACTCTTGAGTGCATCTACCATAACTCCTCCCAGCCGTGCCCAAAGCAGCACCACCAACTTCTTTTGCGGCAGCAGCAACGGCGTCCCAGCAACCATTGCCCGCACGCCACAAGGAGAAGTACCGATGATTCTCTGGAATTCGCCAAATCTCGTCAGTTCAGGCGATACCCCTCAAAAAAGCTGTGAGGAAGTATCTAGCAGACTCCAGACTTACTACAACAACGGCACGCTAAAATATTTCACTACTGGATTTAGGAACGGTCAAACGGTAGTCTGCGTTGCCCAGGAAGAAAATGGGTCTTGCAGCGGCGAACCGTTATTCGCCCTCAATTCTAATGGCAGCACTCCCAGAGACAGTCTACAAAGGATATTTCGTATTCGCGTTGCTTCTGCGGCCCCTATCAGCGAATCCACCCAGCCTGTCTACATCAGTCTAGATAAATTTTTAAACGGTCAGTATACGCCTATGGGAAGCGCTTCCAACCGCTCTAAACCTGAAAATTCCGATCGGCCGCAGTGATGGCTATGACTCGGCTCAGCTGCGGTGCAATTATTTTATCTGCTGTGTTGCAGTTGAGCTGTAACCAGAATTACCGCTTTGCCCCAGGTAATTCTGACATCTCTGGCCAACCACTCACCCGCCTGGGGTTAAAACCCCAGGCTGATAGCGAAAGTTCACTAAAGTACAAAGCCCGCCTGGGGTTAAAACCCCAGGCTAATAGCGAAAGTCCACTAAAGTGGACTGAATATCCTTCTAGAGTCCACTTCAGTGGACTTTTGCTATTAGCCTGGGAATTGATTCCCAGGCGGGCTTTGGACTCGGAATTGATTCCCAGGCGGGCTTTGGACTCGGAATTGATTCCCAGGCGGGCTTTGGACTCGGAATTGATTCCCAGGCGGGCTTTGGACTCGGAATTGATTCCCAGGCGGGCTTTGCCAACAGCATCATTAATTGACCGGCGGGCTTTGCCCAAAGTCATAGCCTCCTCGACTTCCAGCAAAACTCTTAGGCATTCGCGCTATCCTGTCAATTCGATCGCCTTCATCCCTCGCACCCACATTCTCGCCAGTGGCGGATATGATGACATAGCTAGAGATAGTCGCGACGGCACCATTAAGCTGTGGAATACTGACAACGGTCAATTGCTACGCACTCTCAAAGGGCATACAGACGAAGTGCGTGCGATCGTCTCCAGTCCCGATGGAAACATTTTAGCCAGCGGCAGCCATGACAACACCATCAAGCTGTGGAACCCCAATAACGGACAACTGCTACGCACCCTCACCGGACATACCGACTGGGTTGGTTCTGTTGCCATCAGTCCCGATGGCAAAACTTTAGCCAGTGGCAGTTTTGACAACACCATCAAAATTTGGGATCTGCACAGCGGACAACTGCTGCGTACCCTCACCGGACATTCCGCCCCAGTTCAGTCCGTTGCTTTTAGTCCGATCTCCCCCAACCCCCCTTCACAAGGGGGGCTAGGGGGGATCTTAGCCAGCGCTAGCAACGACAAAACTGTCAAGTTGTGGAACACTCGCACCGGCCAATTGCAAAATACCCTCACCGAACATACCGACTTCGTGTTGTGCGTTGCCTTCAGTCCCGATGGTAAAACCTTGGCAAGTGCTGGTTATGACAAAACTATTAAATTGTGGAACCTACGTACCGCCAAACTGCAAAATACTCTCAAAGGCCATTCCGACCTGGTGCCCGACATCGCAATTAGTGCCGATGGCAAAATTTTAGCCAGCGTCGAAGGCAGTTGGGACAACACCGTTAAGTTATGGGATTTGCGTAGCGGCGAATTTCTGCGCGACCTGCGGGGACACACAAGCAACTTTGTAATTAAGGGTGAATCTGTCGCCTTTAGTCCTCAAGGTAATATCCTCGCCAGTGGCAATAACGACGGCATCATCGATATTTGGCAGGTAGAACCATGAAATTTTCCTATGGATTATCGGCAGCGTTAATTGGTGCGGCAATTGTAATAGTGCAACCTCAAGTTGCAGTACCGCAACAACAAACATTAGATGATAAAGCCATTGGCGAAATGGCTAAAGATGTCACAGTTCTGATTAACGGCCAAAATCCTGGTTCAGGCGTAATTATTTCCAAGCAAGGCAACAATTACTACGCCCTCACTGCCAAGCACGTTGTGGCAACCCAAGATCAATATGAAATAGTCACTTCCGATGCTAAGACACATCCCTTGAACTATAGCACTGTCAAAAAACTGCCTGGAATTGACTTAGCTTTGGTGCAATTCACCAGCGACCAAAACTATCGCGTTGCCGAATTAGGTGATTCCGACCAAATAACTGAAGGTGCTACAGTTTATACTGCGGGTTGGCCTCGTCCAGGGCGGGCTATTAATCAAGCCATTTATCAAATGACCAAAGGTAGCATTTCCGGTCGTCCACTGCAAGCTTTAGAAGATGGCTATGGCTTGGTTTACACCAACATCACCCGTGCGGGCATGAGTGGTGGCCCGGTTTTGGATGGACAAGGGCGTTTGGTTGGCATTCACGGAAGGGCAGAAGGAGAACCTGTTTTTAATCCAGATACCGGGGCGACAGTTGATGTTAAATCTGGATTTAATTTGGCAATTCCCATCAACACATTTTTGAAAGCAGCGCCACAGTCAGGAATTAATTTATCTTACTTAGGAGACAACTTTTCTCCAGAGAAAGTCCTCTCCGGGCATTCAGACTCTGTTAAGAGTGTCGCTATCAGCCCAGATGGTCAGACATTAGCAAGTGGGAGTTCCGACAAGACCATCAAAATTTGGAACAGAACTACTGGCAAAGAGTTGCGTACTCTTAGCGGGCATTCCAAACCCATTTGGCAACTTGCTATCAGTACAGACGGTCAGACTCTCGCCAGTAGCAGTAATGACGCAACCATTAAGATATGGAATCTAAGCACCGGACAACTGCTGCAAAGCATCAATAATGGAGAATCAACATCTAACTCAACCGTTAGTTCTGTCACCTTCAGTCCGGATAGCCAAACTTTAGCTAGTGGCGGTTACGCACCTCAAAGAAACATCATTAAAATTTGGAATAAAAGTACTGGCAAAGAGTTGCGGACTCTCACCGGACATCGGGATTTTGTTAATGCTGTTGCCTTTAGTCCGGATGGTAAGACTATCGGCAGTGGGAGTTCCGATAAAAGTGTCAAACTTTGGAATTCGGAGACAGGAGAATTGCTGCGTACTTTCACCGGACATTCAAATTGGATTAGCTGTGTTGCCATCAGTCGTTTTGGACAAATTGTTGCTAGCGGTAGTGCTGACAATACTATCAAAATTTGGAACAGAAATACGGGAGAATTATTGCGTACTTTAGAAGGACATTCCGAGATAGTTAGGTCTGTCGCCATTGACCCCTACGCACACATCCTCGCCAGTGGTAGCGATGATGGTAATATAAAGATTTGGAGTCTGCATACTGGTCAACTTCTACATACCCTGGAAGTCCGTAGCCCTCAAGGACAAATCGTGGCAGTAAATTCTTTGGCTTTCAGTGGTGATGGGCAAATACTTATTAGTAATGCTGGTGTTGGTTTGAGGATTTGGCAGGTGAAGCGATGAAATTTTACTGTGGATTATCAGCAGCAATCATAGGTACGGCAGTTGTACTCGTGCAACCCCAAATTGCTGTACCGCAAGCATTGGAGGAACAAGATCTCGGCACTCTTGCTAAAGAAGTGACGGTTGTGATTAACGGGCAAAATCCAGGGTCGGGACGCTCTTATCTGCGTTCATCTGCGTTCATCTGTCTTCATCTGCGGTTAAATTTAACCAATGATTCCTATTACAATGCCGATGTAACCGGACATAATATGAATTAACTAATCTTGTTTCTACCCATGCTTTCCAACTCCTCAAATAAGTTTTCCCAATCGACATTGGGAAACTGGCCCGATCGCAGTTGTTGTATAGTTGTCTCTAGCCAGAGTTGATAATCTCGATCGTATAAGGTTGACGTAGTTTGTTCGGTCGGTGTTTTCATACACTTGCTACAATCCTATATAGAAAGATTCTTTTTTGAGCAAAAACTTGATCATGCACATTGATTTTAAACGTTTTAGTCTGTTTGCTTCCAGCCTGTTCTTTGCTCTGTGCTTGACACAGAATGAGTGGAAAAGCTCACATTTTTTGTTGGCAGAGTTGATCGCACTTTCCCAGAATAATACTGTTGGGGTAGATAGATTATTTGAACGAGGTGTCGCCCAATATCGTTCCGGTGAATTTCAAGCTGCACTGCAAACATATCAACAAGTTTTAGCAATTCGCCAAAACCAAAAAGATCGGGCTGGTATCGCCGCTACCTTCGACAAAATCGGCGAAGTTTACACCAGTTTAGCCGACTATGACAAAGCTTTGTCAAATTTGCAGCAAGCTTTGGCTATTCGCAAAGAACTTAACGACAAAGCTGGTATTGGCGAAACTCTCAACAATATTGGTTATGTTCATCGTTTATTAGGTGATTATCCTAAAGCTTTGGAATTAAATCAACAAGCTTTGGAAATTGCTAAACAAATCGGTAAACGCGCAATTGAAGGCGAAGCGCTGCACAACATAGCTGCCGTTTACGCCGCACAAGGTAATTATGACAAAGCATTAGAATTATATCAACAAGCTTTAGGAATTCGCCAGGAAGTAGGAGACAAACGAGACGAAGGACGCACCCTTAATAACATCGGCGGCGTCTACTCTAGTTTGGGTGAATATAATCAAGCGCTGGAATACTATCAACAAGCTTTAGCGATTCGTCAAACTATCAAAGATAAAGCTGGTATCGGACGTATCCTTAGCAATATTGGTTTAGTTTATCGCCAACTAAGTCAGTATCCCAAAGCGCTTGAATACTATCAACAAGCTTTACCAATTCTCCAAGAAATTGGCGATCGGGCCAGCGTTGGTAGTACCATCAACGGCATAGGTGTCATTTACGAAAATTTAGGTCAATACGATAAAGCTTTAGAAGCTTATCAGCAATCTTTGGAAATTGCCAAAGAGATTGGCGACAAAGTTGGTATTGGCAATACTCTGGATAATGTGGGCGGTATTTCTTATAGTCTAGGAAAATATCCTCAAGCGCTGGAATATTATCAGCAAGCAATAGCAATTCGCAAACAAATTGGCGACAAAACTGGTGTGGGAAACTCTCTCAATAACATTGGCGGCGTTTACTATAATCTAGGTCAATATCCCCAAGCATTAGAGTTATTGCAGCAAGCATTGGCGATTCGTAAAGAAATAGGAGATAAGGCGGGAGAAGGTCGAGCTTTGGATGCGATCGGCATTATTTACGATCATCTTAAAAATTATAACAAAGCACGGGAATATTATCAACAAGCTTTAGCAATTTCCCAACAAATTGGCGATAAAGCTGCTGAGGGAGACGCACTAGATCACATTGGCGGTGTCTCTTCTAATTTGGGACAATATTCCCAAGGACAAGAGTTTTTACAGCAAGCATTAGCAATTCGTCAACAAATTGGTGACAAAGCGGGAGAAGGTCGTACCATTAACACTATCGGCAGCGTTTATTACAGTTTGCGTCAGTATCCCAAAGCGCTGGAATTTTTACAACAATCCTTAGTTATTCTGCAAGAAGTAGGCGACAAAACTGGAGAAAGTATCGCCCTGGGTAATATCGGTTATTTGTTAGAAAAACAAAATCAGTCAACCTTGGCAATCCTTTTTTACAAACAAGGGGTTAATGTTACAGAATCTATCCGCAAAGATTTAAAAGTGCTGTCTCTAGAACAACAGAAATCTTTCACAGATACTGTTGCCGATACCTATCGCAGATTAGCCGATTTATTACTAAAACAGAATCGCGTTTCAGAAGCACAACAAGTCTTAGATTTGCTGAAAGTTCAAGAGGTAGATGAGTATCTGCGAAATGTGCGGGGAAATGACCAAACAGCAAAAGGCGTTGATTTTTTGCCACAAGAACAGCAGATTTCTGAAAAATATTCTCAAGCGGTGCAATTCGGTAAAGAATTGGCACAATTACGTAGCATTCCAGATTCCCAACGCACACCAATTCAGCAACAAAGGATTGCCGAATTGGAGAAAATACAGCAGCAACAAAAGCCTGAATTGAATGAATTTGTCCGCAGTCCAGATGTGGTGGCGTTAGTGCAGGAACTAAACCAGAAATCTAAAAGAGAAAATCTAAATCTGCCCAATCTCAATCGCCTACAGCAGAATTTACAGCAGTTGGAAAAACCAGCTGTACTGCTTTATCCCTTAATTTTAGAAGACAGAATCGAATTGGTGCTGGTGACTGCTAATTCAGCGCCAATACATCGATCAGCCCCTGTAAAACGGCAGGTAGTAAAACAAGCGATCGCACAATTTCGCAAAGCTTTACAAAACCCCTCTACCGATGCTACAATACCAGCACGTCAGTTATATAATTTATTGATTAAACCAATAGAAAAAGACATTGCCAATGCCAAAGCTAAAACAATAATATATGCCCCAGATGGACAATTGCGTTACATTCCTTTAGCAGCACTTTTTGATGGCAAACAATGGCTAGTGCAGCACTATGCCATTAACTACATCACCGCCGCCAGTTTGACTAATTTAACCCCCGCACCCAAACATAACCCCCACATTTTAGCCGGTGCTTTTACCAGGGGGAATTACAACTTTCCAGTAGGAAATAATGAATATAGTTTTGCAGGACTACCCTTTGCCGGTCGGGAAGTAAACAATCTTGCAGCGAAGATTGACAACACACTTATATTATTAGATAATGCCTTTAATCGCGAAGCAGTTATTCCCCGCCTCAATGATTACAACATAGTTCATTTTGCCACTCATGCTGCCTTCGTCACAGGTCAACCGGAAGAATCTTTTATTCTGTTTGGCGATGGTAGTCGCGTTAGTCTCCGCGATGTCGAAAGTTGGTCATTACCAAATGTAGATTTAGTAGTGCTAAGTGCTTGCGAAACTGGTGTAGGAGGTCATCTGGGTAATGGAAAAGAGATTTTGGGCTTTGGTTACCAAATGCAAAAAGCTGGCGCTAAGGCAGCTATAGCTTCATTGTGGTCAGTTTCAGATGGTGGCACCCAGGTGCTGATGGATACCTTTTATGCAGCATTGCGAAAGGGCGACGTTACAAAAGCCGAAGCTTTGCGCGAAGCTCAAATCAGTTTAATTACCAACAACTCGACAGTAGGAGAAGAACAGCGAGGCATCGCTGTGCGGGCGCGTGCGGAGGGTAGTGTATCGCGGATCGAAAATCGCCTCAATCATCCCTTTTACTGGGCACCATTCATTTTAATTGGGAATGGATTTTAACTGGGCATTTACTCTTTTTACAGCGGCTTGCAAGTGGGTGAGGTACAAGTAATATCATGTCCGATAGCACCGGACTTGTATAGGTTGTCTGATTGTAGGGGCGGGTTTAGACGACAATTCTTGATGACAACACACAACCTCGTGACAAAACCCGCCCCTACCATGCAATACCGATACAACCGGACACGATATAAATTGTAGGGGCGGGTTTTGCCATGATTCTTGTCGGTTAGCCAAAAATTATCTGCCAAACCCGCCCCTACTTTCGCGCTATGAAGAAAATTTTTTTATCGTACCTCACGCGGCTGCAAGCCGCTGTAACTTAAAGGCTGTTTTGGTGAAACCAGGTTTTTTAGAAAAACCTGGTTTCTTACCGCTACTATTATTCAGAAGAACTCTGTCTGACTTCTTCCACACTCAAACTAAGCGCCGAAGCTACTTGTTCTACAGTCAACCCCATTGCCAACAAACGGGGGATAGCATCCCTTCGAGCAAGTTCTGCTTCCTGTCGCGCAAGTTCTGCTTCCTGTCGCGCCTGAGCTTCAGCGAGTTGAGCAAGTTCTGCACTTTCGGCTCTTTGTCGCTCTTGTTCGGCTCTTTGTCGAGCAAGTTCTGCTCGTAAGCTTTCCAATTCTGCTCTTTCCGAGCCTGTCAGCAACAAATTCCCCTCACTATCCCACCACCGCAGCCACAGAAAGTTTTGGTTTTGATAGTTTCCGTGCCAGAGTCCCAATTCTACACCTAAAGGCCCGATCGCATAATGACCGCGTTCGTTGGGTTGTAGCAATTGATAAAACCCATCTATCAAACGATAGACTTCTAACTGGCCGTTGGCGACTTCATAAATGCCGTAGTAGGGAGCTCGCACGATGCGCTCGTACACCCAAAACTTCCCAGGTCTAGTAACTTCATTACCAGAATAAGATAAAGGAGTGCGATCGCGTTCTTCTGTACCATCCCCACTGGCAAACTCCAAAATAATTAAGGGAGCCATGAATTCCCGCCACAGTGAGTAGGAACGTCGATATTGACCTTCCAGCAAAGGCGGTACATTGGGTACGTAAAACCAATCTGGAGCTTCTGCTCCTTTTTCCGGAGGCTCAGTTTCTCGCCAATAAATGCCGCAGTCTTGTCCAATTGCGTAATGTCCGTCCGGATGCAGTTGTTGTAAAACCAGGCCTAAAGAATCTGTCAGAATAATACTTTGAGGATGCTCCTGAAAATTTTTCACAAAAGTACCATCTTCCTCCGGCAATTGCGTGTGATCGAGAAAAGGAGGAGGCAATTCGATTCGAGTGGATATCTCAGTCATAGGGCAGCTACCTTAACCCGTAATCTTTCTCTATTTTGGCATAAATTTTTGCGCCTGGCATATTATTGCTAGTTAATTTTTAACGCATAATAACGCCTAAAAAACATACCACTGCGTGTCATTTTTGCTAACTTATTATGTTATATCATGTCCGATAGCATCGGTTAGCTAAAAAAATCTCTTATCTGCGTTCATCTGCGTTCATCTGTCTTCATCTGCGGTTAAAATTTAACCAACGATAACAACAGACAATTTGACGATCTCACTCATGTACTAACGATACAACCGGACACGATATTATTTGTTATTTCTTCTTTGCGTTAAAAAGAGAGAGCTTCCAACAATTCGGCGAGAATTTGCAAAGCAACCTGAATCTGGTCGCGATCGATAACTAAAGGCGGACAAAAACGAATCGCCGCTTTACCGCATCCTAACAGCAACAACCCTTTGTAGAAAGCGCTATTTACAATTTTATCTCGTAACTCAGTATCCGACATATGGATAAGATGGGCAGATTGTGCTTGAATTGCGCGAACAACCTCTGGATGTGCGTGTCCGGTGTTAGTAACAGCAATTCCTGCGGTTAAATCTAAAAACACATTGCCATCCACATCCTCTAACATACAACCTTCGCCACGGGCAGCTACCAAGGGGTAGCCACGGGTGTAGGATGGGGAAGTGACAGCGCGATCGCGATCGACCAAAGCACGCGCACGAGGCCCAGGCAAAGAGGTTACAAGGCGCGGAATACGGGGTAAGCTGCGGTTAATGGGAATACTAAGCATTTTCACTCAATAATTTTCGATATGAGATTAAACGATTTCGTGCTTTTGTCCAGTAGTCTCTGATTCCATACCTAGAATTCCCCCATCCGAAACTTAAAATTTATTTAACGCGGAAGCGTTCAACCGAAGTCAGCAAAGCTTTAGTAATGCCCACAACCTTTAGTTGCACTTCTAATATTCGCAATTGCTCCTCGGCAGTTTCTCCCCCCGTCGATTCCAGAGAACGAACAAACTTTTTAGTCTTGATAGCTGCCTGGTAAACTTGCCGCGCCGCCTGCTTGACCTCTTGCACAATATCGCGCATATTTTGAATGGTCAGGTTAAAAGAGTCAGCTACTGCCCCCACTAAGCAAGGAGTAACCTCAGCTTCCACCGTCAAGTCACCTCGTGCTGCTCCCTCGATATCATCCAGCAGTCGAATTACTTCGCGTAGCAATTCCTCCATAGCTTGCTGTTCCTCCTGCGTCTGCTGTTGTGCCTCGTCAATCCGAGCTTGCAGATTCTCAACAGTCAGTTTTATCCCAGATTGCTCCAATTTAATTTGCGAATACATTTCGTCAATCCGAGCTTGCAGATTCTCAACAGTCAGTTTTATCTGTTTGGTAATGATTTTTCCTATAAATAGACTGATACCAAAAGTGGCAATTCCTGCCAGCAGACTCATCATCCAGGCAGTCTTGTGCATCTGGGGAATTACCGCCGATTGGATTTCCTTTGCAATTATGGAAATTCCTAAAAAGCTCACTGCTGCTACCACTAGAAAAGAAATAATCCCAACAGCACTCGCCGCTATCCACAGTTTTTTATTCAGCGGCGTATTCTCAAAAATACTTAACCATTCCTGCTTAACGAGAACCGTGGCGACTGCTTCAGGCAGAATGGTTACATCCAAATTATGAGATTTATAAACCTCATGCCAACTGTAAAATTCACTGCACTCATCCACTAATTTGGTGTTACATAACACCAATAATGGTACTGGTTGTACCTTTGAATTCCATCCAATATGGACAATGCGGCCTTGAATTTTCGGTTGCCAGATATGGCGTTTGTCACCGAGGCTAAAAAAATTTATAATGCCGTCAATTATTTGATTGCTGGTGGTAAAAAATGCCTCATCCGCTGTCAAAATTAAATTTATTTGTAGGCGGAACAAGACAATGTTTTTTTCTTTGGTATTGTTTAATGTATTATAATCTATATCTAATATTTCATGAAAATTATGCACCGAACTTCTGACTGTCGATATGGTGTTATTTTCACCTGTAATTGAAGGCATAGGCTTATAAATTGTGCTTCTTACCTTGGTGCTAATTTGATTTATAAGGGCTGAACAAAACTCCTCCTCAGACATACGTATCCGGAGGTAGTTTATTACAATGTCCCGTGCGTCAACCAGATCCGACTTGGTATTCATAATTTAAATCTACAGTGACAAGTTAGAAGTCAAAACAAAGAGGACAGACTTTGGATAGCACCGAATGGGCGAGTTCTAGCAGGATTTCATTGTTAAGACTTATCAGACAAATTAGCTTAAATAGTCAACAGAAGCAAAATAGTGTTAAGTTATGTAACATAATTAATTGTATTTGTTTCTCCTCGCTTGAGGAATAGTCGCTCGATACCTATGTCTTCGTCAAAAACCCAGTTTCCCCAATCCGTTGAAGTCGCTACCCAACCCCAGTCCTCTTCATCATGGCAAATCGAGCTGCTGTACGACGGTGAATGTCCGTTGTGTCTGCGAGAGGTTAATTTCTTGAAGAAACGGGACGCTGGTCGAGGTTGGGTAAAGTTTGCGGACATCGCGGATAATAGCTACACCCCGGAAGAACATGGAGGTGTTGACTTTGAAATGGCGATGGGGCGCATTCATGCTGTACTTGCTGATGGTACTGTCATCAAGAATGTGGAAGTTTTTCGTCGCGTCTACGAGATTTTGGGGATGGGGTGGATATATGCCGCTACCGAGTGGCCCATTATTGGTGCGATCGTCGATCGGCTGTATGGAATTTGGGTAAATTTATCTTTGATATCGCGATGTAGAATCAGGCGACTGGTAGCCGTGCAGCGCTGACCAGTTGTGCCGAAAGCGCCCCAAACAGCACCTTCTAAAGCTAATTCTAAATCTGCATCTTCCATGACAATTTGAGCATTTTTGCCGCCCAATTCCAGGCAAACGCGCTTGTGGGTGCGTCCGCAAGTAGCACCAATCTCTGCACCAGTTTCAGAAGATCCGGTAAAAGATACTAAGTCAATACCGGGATGTTCGACTAAAGCTTTTCCTACTTCTGAGCCAAAGCCATGAACTAAGTTTATTACCCCTTTTGGCAAACCAGCGTCGTGGAATATTTGCACTAGAAATGTTGCACAGGCGGGGGTGTCTCCTGCTGGTTTGAGGATGATTGTATTGCCGCACACCAAAGCTGGTAGTGCTTTCCAGCAGGGGATGGCAACTGGAAAATTCCAGGGAGTAATTAAGGCGCAAACTCCTATGGGCATTCGCACTGTCATAGCGAATTTGTTGGGCATTTCTGATGTGGTTGTTTGCCCAAAAAATCGGCGACCTTCTCCTGCATAATATAAGGCGCAGTCTATTCCTTCTTGGACATCTCCACGCGCTTCTGCGATCGCTTTCCCCATTTCCCTACTCATCAGTTGGGCGAGTTCTTCTTTGCGTTCAAGTAACAACTCTCCCACCCGATAAATAAAGTCGGCACGCGCTGGCGCTGATACGAGACGCCAAGTAGGATAAGCTTTACGGGCAGCTGCCACTGCGGCATCCACATCGGCAGATTCGGAACGCGGAAATGTGGCTACGAGTTGCCGCCAGTCGGCTGGGTTACGACTTTCGAGGCTAGCGCCGGATTGCGCTGGTAACCACTCTCTGTTGATGTAATTAAGACAATCTTTTGGAGTAGTCATTTTAGATTTTGGATTGGGGAAAACTAGGGATTAGGGATGAGGTACTGGCAAGTAAAAAGGCTTATTTTTGACTTTTGACTTTTCTAGCCCATAACTTGTTGTAACGCTTGAGAGATTAACTGCCGTTGTTCGAGATCGTAACCCCAACGTTCCAAAAAAGCTTTGTAGCTTCCCTCTCCAGTAATGGCGCTTGCCAATATTTCCCGGCAGCAGGTGTACACGGCAGGACGATCGATTAGTTTGATAAGATGGGATGTGCGATCGCGTACTCTCTCACTAGACTCTGCCATCTCTTCGTTCCCATTGCGGCGATGGCTAAGTGCCATCGCCGCAGACATCGCCACATTCTTCGCCAATAGTTCTGCTACCGTATCGGAATGCGATCGCAATGCCTCCACGACTTCCTGCGAAGGATTGTCTGCAAGAGTTTGGTCAGATGTCAGGTAGGTTACGAAAAACCCTCTCGCACCGTTTTGAGTTTTAGCTAAATCTGAAACGATCGTTCCTATCTCTGATGGCGATAATTCACCCGCCTCCATCTTCTTCAGCAAAGACCCAGAGAGTGCGATCGCCTTCTCAAACGTTACATCTGATGGTACTTGTATATATTCAAGCATTTCAACCCCCTGTTGTCAATAATGCAGCCGTATTTCCGATTCTAACCAAAGATAGTTTCTTTTTGCAGTTTAATTGTTTATTTTTAGCGATAGTTTCAAGATATGCAGGTACAAAATATGAGCTTAGCCAAATCTACTATTACCGATGAGCAGTTTGTCAAGGTACGTTGCAGCACTATTTTGAAGCAACAGGTGCGATGTACACAAATTCATTTTTCCGACGAAGATGCTTGATGATGGCGAAGTTAGTCCAAGTGAAAACCGTTCCGTAGCACTATCTTATTATCGCATGGGGCCGTGGGAACCTTGGATGAAAATGAAGGGTAAGCCTGGATTTCTAGTTTTGAACTACACTGGTAGCAAAACTGATGTATTTGAGGAGTTATATCCAACTATAAAAGCAATAATTGAAGAGAGGATGCCTTTATTTCGCGAAGCTCCTTCCTGTAGATTAGACCGTTCGATCGCCACCAGTTGGAGTCGTTTTGAAGAACAGTTTGATGCTTACTTACGAGGCGAAGAATTTCCTTTGCCAGCACCAATGAAGGATGAGCCTTGCCTGTGATATTATATAGTGTTTCCATTTGAGATGTAAACAATGGTAGGTTGGGTTAGACGCGGTAATTAACTTAATAATGCTCACAGATACGTCTTTGACCGCGTCGTCACCCAACATTCACTATTAAATATGTTTTGGTAATAACTCTGTACAGTGAAACGGGCGTGGCACTAATACTCTTCATCTTAGGTTGTTAAGAGTTGGTGGGTTTCTTCTCTACTATTGGGCGTAGCCCCGACGATCTCATACTTTCGAGTGAGTCCAAGGCGATCGCATCCTGATAAATCCACCAGTTATCGTATTTCTCTAGTTTAAAATACAATAAGTATAGTATGCCGATTTCAGTAACCTCACTTTTCCTCGAATGCCAGCAATGTCTAAAAAGAGATTACCAAGTATATTATTGCTGGAAATAGCAATAATAATTAGTCCTCTGGCGGCTGTAGCACTTCCTGCTACGGAAACTGGTCAAACTACGCCCTCCAGTGGGCCTAATTACGGTTGCATCAGCGGATATAGCAACGGCACCTATCAAGGCAATCGCCCCATAACTCGCTACGAATTTGCCGCCGCCATGAATGCTTGCCTAAACCAAATCGATCGGCAACTGGAAAATAATCCAGCCGATCGGGCCACAAAAGAAGACTTAGTTGAGCTAAGCGATCGCATAAACCGCGATCGCCAAGAATTGCCAAACTTGAGCGATCGCCTAGATAATCTTGACTCTGACAAAAAATAACATTATCACTTTTTATCAAAAATTGGTAAAGTAAACCAAAATGTTGTACCAGATCCAATGCTACTATTAACATCAATCTGTCCGCCGTGCGCGTTGATAATTTGCCGACAATGTTCATGGTCAACATTTTTGTAGGGACACGGCATCATAAATATTTCTGTATGACAGAAATTTTAATTATGCCGTGCTACTACAGCATATTTGACCCGAAACAACCAAAAAAGCCGCATAAAAACCTAATCTAAAAACCAGAGATAGCCTTTAAAACCAGCCTCGCAACTGTTGGTGTACCTTAGCCAAATACCACATATAGTCATCGAGTTGGTACTCTTCAACCGCTTTGAGGATGTAATCCTTTGAACGCTCTAAATCCGACTCGGCTTCATAGTACAATCCCACGTAAAGATGACTGTAAAATTTGCCACGCTTGCCATTTTTATCACCAGATGCAAGAACATCATCTGGAGTGCAACTTCCTACATACAATTCGTACACCCAATTCATCACGAGTCGCGGATCGTTTTTGACCGTAAGGAGTGAATTTCGCGCCTCTGTCGCACCCTTAAGTCGAGCGATGCAAAGATATCGCCATACAGTCTCCTCCACGTCTTGAGAATTCACGCTCAAGTCCAACTCAAACTGCTTGGCACCTTCCTCAAATTTCTCGGCATAGTAGAACGACAAACCGCGCTGCCACAGGTATGGCGCGACCGTTGGGTCGAGCTTTTCTGCTGTGTCAAAATCTTGAATAGACTCATCAATTTTAGCGAGTTTAAAATTGACCATGCCGCGCCGAATGTAAGCCTTTGGGTCAAGAGGGTGAGAACGGATGACGTTGTTCCACCAAGACAGTTCATCAACCAGTGAAGTTTGACTAGCCATTAGTATGAGTAAGCTTTCGTGAAAGATTATTTAGTAGAGTGGTAAGAACCTCACTATAGCTGACTCTGCCTCTCTCGCTCAAGCCCTGAATTTGTCTAAGGCGATCGCTAATTTAGTTCCGTACCAGCGGGTTCTCAGTTATTCCTTATACTAGCCCACTACCAACTAGCTGGCGCTTTACCCAAAAACCTTTTCTTACATTAAGAGAATGTATATTTTTAGTCAGTTCTGGTTGGAAAATGGTATTCTATGAGCAAGGCTCATCTGAATCAAAGCATCCCCATCTGTTAACCTGTTAAAAAAAGCTCAGCAATACGGTATAACTCGAAGCTGAACTATATAAGGAGTATTCCTTGGGGAAAGCTGCGTAAAGCCGCCCTGGACTTGGTTTTCTTTTAGGACGACACTTATCTATCGGAGTTTCGCATACTACCATCAGTCTTGGGATATAAATACAAAGTTACTACGCTTGATAGAGATTTTGATGTTCGCTGACAACTATCTTTAAGTTATCAAGGCTTACGTCAAACTCTATAATTAAAAGCAATAGGGTGCTAAGCAAATCTACCATTAATGCGATCGGTTTAAAGTTGCGTGAATCTTGAATGTTTAGTTAATCAAACGTTATAAACTTGCTATGCAACGCCTAGTTTTGGAAAATCGAAATAGTCTCCCTTCACATAAAGAAGTTCCTATCTGTACAAAACCAGTTTCAAGAGAAGGTTTAAATATGGATAACTCTATCTCTGACGAGACTTCTTTTGTACCATCTGAGCTTTACGAAGCATTGGCTAGGATTGCTGCTTCCAGTGAGATTACAGCAACAGACCAAGCTGTGTTGAAACAAGCCTTTTTAGAAGATCAACTAAATGAAGAAGAACATCGCGTAGTTAACCGTCTGCATCGCGCCCTTTTAAAAGGACGTATTAAGGTGGTGTAATCTCATGTCCGGTCGATTAGCCATAGTTAAATATTTGGTATGTTGTTGCGCTTTAGCGCTCTTTAAGATAGCGCTAAAGCGCAACAACATACCTAAAAAGTTTGAGCCTGAGCAATCGACCGGACATGATATCACTTACTTATTACCTTCCGTCGCCTTTTTTATAGCAGCCTTTTCTAGTGCCGCCTTTTCTAAGGCTGTTGTAATCATTGCTTCATCCAAGGTTTTCCGCGCTTGTTCCGCTTCGGTCAAAGCTTCTCGAAGTTGAATATTGGTTTGGGCAAAATTTTTCAGAGATTTGAGTCCTTCTTTGATTTGTTGTATCTGTTCAACGCTTACAGTCCCTTCAAACAAAAGGTCGATTTGGGCGCGGGCTTCTTGTGCTGTAGGACGTAATTCTTCTACCTTCTGGCGGAGGGTAGCAAATTGCGTCAAAACTTGTACAGCTTGTGCAATGGTGTCAGTCTCTTCTGTTGTTCTCTCCTGTTGATTTGAAGAACCTTGCTTTGAAGGCGTTTTAATCAAAATTAACTCGTCTGGGCCAAATCCATCTTTTAAATCAATCTCTACTTCTCCTGAATCCATGAGTTCGAGCAATTTTTCGATCGCCGCCTCACGATTTTTCCTAGTATCGTTTCTGCCTGGAATGTCGAGTATAATCGATGGATCTTCAGCTAATGAATATTGTGGCATTCTCTATCTCCTCTGCGGTCAAGTGTATATGAATTAGCAGGTTTTGGGGTTGTTTATAATATAATTATACTAAAATTTTTTGCCATAATTACTGCTATTATTAGATTTATGCTTAAAATAAAAGTGTTTTTTTAAGGTTTGATCTGCAAGTGGGAGGAGGCAAGTTTATTTCACGGGATAGAGACCAAAAACCTCTAAAGTCTGGGATTTTAAAAGCAATGGGAATAAAATTTTCAACAACCGCACATCTTCCAGTGCGCTGGAGAAGCTTGAGGCAATGGGGCACCAAATCCCGATAAACGGCAATCCGGCTATGTCACCCTTACTGATTGTACAGCGGCTTGCAGCCGTGTGAGGTATAGCTAGGGGCTAGGGGCTAGGGGCTAGGGGCTAGGGGAAGAAGGGTTTAGAATCAAGGGCTTCGCCGTGATAGCTCAGCCGAACGGTTTCAGCAATTCAGAATGTCCTAACCGACGAAAGCGGTTGCTATAGACTAAAATCTGTTCTTTTATAGGGCGAAAGTAGGGGCGGGTTTTGCCATTATTCTTGTCTGGAAGCCATAAATTATCTGCCTGACCCGCCTGGTGGAGGGGCGGGTTTTTGGCAAAAATTCCTGTATAACCAATATTTTGGATAAACCCGCCCTACAGCCTGTATCTCACCCACTGCGTCAGCAGTTTTGGTCTAAGGTTAGTGGATCTGTATCTGTAGGGTGCGATCGCGACCACCCTGCTTTTAGCTTTTGGCTTCGTATGAGCTACCGACTGGGTAGTAACGATGCTTGTTAAGATTGTTCCCATCCACTTGGGAATAGATCAAGCTCAAGCTTTCCAACTTTTGTAGATGCTCGCGCGTGTTTGTACGCGAAAGTTGCGCGATCGCCATTATTTCGCGTGTGGTCAGTCCTGGTTGTTGTACTATGGCTCTGAGAATTTTTTCGCGGGTGTTCATAACTGAACTCAGCAAGTCGTTTGATTGACTGACGATCGCAAACTAAATGTTTCCTTACAATAGGCCACACACCTCCTCCGGATCGCAGGGACTGGGGACTAGAAAAGTCAAAAGTCACTCATTCAAAAGTCAAAAGTCAAAAAGGGGAGTGGGGGAGTGGGGGAGAATGACCAATGACCAATGACTCGATCGCATCATAGGTAACAAAATGTTAAGCTTGTAACAGTTAGACAGAGATTTTGATGAGTTGGAGGCGAAAAGCCCCCAACCTGAGTCGTCTGGCCTTGATTTGAGTGCCTCAATACTCAAATTAAGGCAAAAAACGGCTTAAATTTAAGGAGAGTTCCGATAAATGGCTATCAAAGACCAGCCTCAAACCCCTCGTTTTCGCCAGATTGGCAATATTCTGTTATTGCTGTCGGGCTTGTTCCTGCTGGCGAACTTGTTTTTGCCCGGTTTATTTGGCCCCAAGACTCCTAGAGTACCTTACAGCTTGTTTATCCACCAGGTGGAAGGGCAAGAAGTGGAGCGGGCTTTGCTCGGTCAAAACGAGATTCGTTACCAGCTCAAAGGCCAGGATAGTCAGCTAGGGCAAGTGCTTTCTACCACACCAATTTTCGATCTTGAGTTGCCCAAACTTCTAGAGGAAAAAGGAGTTGAGTTTGCCGCTCCACCTCCACCCAAGAATGGCTGGTTTACCAGTCTGCTAGGTTGGGTGATACCGCCGCTGATCTTTATTGCCATCTGGCAGTTTTTCGTCAATCGCGGTGGCGGTGGCCCTCAAGGAGCGCTCTCAATTGGTAAGAGCAAAGCTAAGGTTTATGTAGAAGGCGAGTCAGCCAAAATCACTTTTGCTGATGTAGCTGGGGTGGAAGAAGCCAAGACTGAATTAGTGGAAATTGTGGATTTCCTCAAAACTCCAGGCCGTTTCACCCAACTTGGGGCGCGTATCCCCAAGGGAGTGCTGCTAATAGGGCCACCGGGTACTGGGAAGACTCTGCTAGCTAAAGCGGTAGCTGGAGAAGCTGGTGTGCCTTTCTTTAGCATCTCCGGATCTGAGTTTGTGGAACTGTTTGTCGGTGTCGGTTCGGCAAGGGTGCGCGATTTGTTTGAGCAGGCAAAGAAACAAGCTCCCTGTATTATCTTTATTGACGAGCTGGATGCGATCGGCAAGTCTCGTAGCAGCGGTGGTTTCTACGGTGGTAACGACGAACGCGAACAAACTCTCAACCAGTTGCTGACTGAGATGGATGGTTTTGCAGCCGGAAATACCACGGTGATTGTACTTGCTGCAACTAACCGCCCCGAAAGTTTAGACCCAGCACTGTTACGTCCTGGGCGTTTTGACCGACAAGTGTTGGTAGACCGTCCAGATTTAGCGGGTCGCGAAGCTATTCTCAAGATTCACGCCCAAAAAGTCAAGCTGGGGCCGGATGTGAACTTAAAAGCGATCGCTACTCGTACTCCTGGCTTTGCCGGTGCAGATTTGGCAAACTTAATCAATGAAGGCGCTTTGCTGGCAGCTCGCAACCGACGGGACGCTGTGGCCCAAGCAGACTTGGCAGAAGCGATCGAGCGAGTAGTGGCCGGTTTGGAAAAGAAAAGCCGCGTCCTCAACGAGAAAGAGAAAAAGATTGTCGCCTACCACGAAGTCGGTCACGCCCTGGTTGGCTACTTGATGCCCGGTAGCGGTAAAGTCGAGAAGATTTCCATCATACCTCGCGGTATGGCAGCTTTAGGTTATACGTTGAAACTGCCAACCGAAGACCGTTTCTTAATGGATGAAGCCGAAATTCGGGGTGAGATTGCCACCCTATTGGGCGGACGTTCGTCAGAAGAAATTGTGTTTGGCAGCATCACCACTGGTGCATCCAACGACTTACAGCGGGCAACCGATTTGGCGGAACGGATGGTCATGACCTACGGGATGAGCAAGATTTTGGGGCCTTTGGCTTACGAGAAAGGTCAGCAGTCGTTCCTGGGTGATGGTAATATGCCTAACTCGCGCCGTATGGTGAGCGATGAAACGGCTCAAGCGATCGATCGCGAAGTGAAGGAAATTGTAGACACTGCCCATCAGCAAGCCTTGGATATCCTTAAACTTAACCGAGACTTGCTCGAAACGATCTCCATCAAACTCTTGGAAACAGAGGTGATCGAGGGTGAGAAATTGCACAATCTCCTCGGCCAAGTTAAACCTCTGGATAAAGTAGCGGCTGAGGTTTAAGATATAGCCGTTTTCATACCAAATCCGCAACGATTACCCCCTTTATGTCTATAGGCTGTAGAGACGTTTCATGAAACGTCTCTACAATGTTTAGGCGAAAAATTCTCATGGGGTAATGAACCCGGATTTGGTATCAGTTGCAGGAAGTACACCCGGAGAAACCCGGTTTCTTTAAGAAACCGGGTTTCTCTGTACCTCACTCTTGGAGAAAAACGCTCTAATTATTGTGACGCGCAGAAAATAAGCCCATAGTGATTGCTGTTGCAATACTTCTTTAGACAGAAGTGCGATCGACTTTTAAAGTGTAAACTAATATAAATTAATTAGGTAACATTCAAAATAAAACCCAATCCCACATCACTACTTTAAGTGAAATCTACAATAAAAAAGCACCATAGATAGTTTATACAATAAAGTTAACCCGCCATGCCGCACGTTTTATTAATCGATGATGAAGAGGCATTACGCGCCAGCCTCACCTACTCTCTAGTGAAAGAAGGCTACCAGGTAACAACCGCGCCAGATGGAATGACGGCACTTAAATTGTTTCACAAACAAGTGCCAGACGTGATTATTTTAGACTTGATGCTACCGGGAGTAGATGGTATGGAGATCTGCTGGCGTTTGAGGGCATATTCTGATGTACCCATAGTCATGCTGACAGCGAAAGATCAGGACATCGACAAAATTTGGGGGTTAGAAGCGGGTGCAGATGACTATGTAACCAAACCATTCAACACTCGCGAACTCTTGGCACGGATAAAAGCTGTCCTACGCCGTCGCGCTGGCGATAAAACCCCGGTGCAGGAAGATTGAATCCGGGCAGATTGTTAGCTTGCTCAAAATTAAAAACTTTTAAAAAATGAGTTTGTCCCCAATTCGGATTAGATGGAATTCCATCCACACAAAACTCTTAGCCAGCTACCTGGCACTCACAGCATTGGGGACATCCGTCCTAGCAGGCTACATATTGATGTCTTTTCATGCCTATTTTATGAGAAGCAGGCAGGCTGATTTAGATGCCTGGACTACTGCCCTAAGCGAAACTGTAGCTGATGCCCTAGAGGAGAATAAATTGGAGCGGGTGAACGTGACAGTGCAACGCTACGGGGCACCTGAAACAATCACTTTGCGTGTTTTTGCACCAGATGGCCGCCTGCTGTCAACTTCTGCGCCCGACATAGATTCCCGTCAGCAATGTATTTGTGACCCTGGAGGCACTGACTAATGGAGCTGCTGAGGAACCGGAATTGCGCGATCGCTTCATCCAGACTGCACAGGACGAGACAAAGCGGTTGTCGCGCCTAATTCACGACCTGCTAGACTTGGGACGACTAGAAGCCGGTATAACAGCCCTAGAACAGCAAACTGTGAAATTGAAATCCCTCATCAATCGTGCCGTACAAGCGATGGAAACCCGGATGAAATCTAGCAGTGTTGGTATCCATATAGATGTTGCTGACATTGAGTTACAGGGCGATCCAGAACGGCTGCTGCAAGCTTTTTTAAATGTACTGGACAACGCGATTAAATTTTCAGCGCCAAATTCTAAAGTCTTTATTTCTGCCTATAAAGAAGGTAGTCAGGCTGTGGTAAAATTTAGCGATCGAGGGCTGGGTATCACCGACAGCGATATGCCTCATATTTTTGAACAGTTTTATACAGCCGATCGATCGCGCAAAGGTAGTGGGACTGGCTTGGGTTTGGCGATCGCACGGCGAATTGTGGAAGCGCATGGCGGGAGTATTACCGCTACCAGTAATGGTACAGGCAAGGGGGCAACATTAACTATTTGCCTTCCGCTGGAATCGCGCTCTCTTGTTTAAATACATCATCCAATAGGGAAGAGGGAGATTCGTTTAACCAACCTTTGCGGACAAATTCAGCATAGGTATCGTCTTCAATGGCTACAAGATCTTTTTGCAGTTGATTAACGCTAAACTCATGTAGCTGAGGATGTCTAGCGTACATCTGGTCGATTTCTTTCTGAACGCTATCTAGTTCTTCTTGAAGGCGATCTGTCAGTTGCTGATAATATTCGGGTTCGATTTCTGGACTAATAGCTGCTTGGGATAGGTGGTTTAAAATTCTCTTGATAGTAACGCGACGGGCGATCGCTTCCAGGTATTCCTGACGCTGCGTGCGATCGCTTAATAGCCCCAACTTTTCCAGCAAAGTTTTAGTTGTTACACCTTGTACCAACAGGGTAAATAACACTACTCCAAATACAATCGCGATCGTTGCTTCCCGATTAGGCAATCCAGTTGGTATACTTAATGCCAAGGCAATAGATACAGAACCCCGCAAACCTCCCCACCACAGCACTGTTCGCTCTGGTAAAGAAATTTCGGATTTAGCTAACCAATTGCACAATCCTCCTAGTCCGTAAATTGCTAATGCTCGCGTCAGGATTACAGCTGCGATCGCTATAGCAATTGAGCCTAAATTCTCTCCCAAACCGGCAAAGCTGATCTGGTCGCCAATTAAGAGAAAAACAATTGAATTGAGGAAAAAAGCGACAAACTCCCAAAATTCAGTCACAACAACCCGCGTGCGCGGATTCATGCCAATGCGTGAGCCGAAATTCCCCAATATCAAACCAGTAATAACAACTGCAATCACTCCAGATCCACCCAAGTCCTCGGCAACCAAATAGGCCCCATAGGCCGAAATTAAGGTGATTGATTGCTCAACAAATGGTAGATCGAATCGTTGGGTAAGGTAGGATATGCCGAAACCGATGAAGATTCCCACACCAATCCCAATCCCCACAAAAGTCAAGAATTCAACTATTAGAGACTGGATGGTAAATTCACTGGTTCCAAAAGAAAATCCTACTAAAAACGTAAAGGCGACTACAGCAATGCCGTCATTAAATAAACTCTCTCCCTCCATTAGCATAGAGAGGCGTTTTTCAACTCCTAATTCTCGGAATAGCGCAATCACAGAAACCGGATCTGTTGCGGACACGCTAGCGCCTACCAACAAAGCTGTAGCCAGTGAAATTCCAGCTAATTGCCACAGCGCTAAAGCCGTACCAGCAACGGAAATAACCACCCCAAAAACAGCGTAAATACTAATCGGCACCAAATCCCGTTTCAGTGAAGCCCATTGCATATTCCATGCCGCTTCAAATAGTAGGGGAGGTAAAAAAATCAACAAGATTAATGGGGGGGAAAGGTTAACTAGCCGGACATCGATAAAGGCTAAACCCAGCCCCGCAATTACCAACAGTAAAGTGTAGGGAATTTGGCGAAACCAACTAACGCTTTGAGATAGCGTCGCCACACTCAAGGAAACTAAAAGCACCAGTATGAATTGCTTGAGATTTTCCTCAATGCCAATTCCGGTAGCGATCGTCGCTAGGAACATAGTATAAGTTGTGAATCATCTAACGTTACCAGTTTATATCCTAACCCACATCCAAGCCCGCAACGCGATCGGTCCCTTAACGATTTCCAAGATTAAATGTAACCGAGAAGGCAAACGAATACTTAATTGCACCTATGTTTCTGTAAATTTTGCATCTTTATTTTTAGCCGTAAACTCTCCGCACTGTTGAATCAATTCCGCGACTAATCCCGTCCATCCAGTTTGATGACTCGCACCAAGTCCGCTACCGTTATCGCCGTTAAAGTATTCGTAGAAAAGAATATAATCGCGCCAATGAGGGTCATTTTGTAATTTTTCAATCCGACCGTAAACGGGCCGATCGCCAGAGGAATCTTTAAGAAAAATTCTTGTTAGTCTGCGAGATAATTCATCTGCAATTTCCCCAAGCGTCATTTCTTGACCAGAACCTGTCGGACACTCCATTTTAAAATCATCTCCCAGGTAAGAATGAAACTTGTACAGCGATTCAATAATCAGATAATTGACCGGAAACCAAACTGGGCCGCGCCAATTGGAATTTCCACCAAAAAGAGTGCTGCTAGATTCTGCTGGTTCGTAATCTACCCGAAACTCACATCCATCTACATTAAAGATATAAGGATGTTTGGCATGATATTTAGAAAGGGCGCGGATGCCATAATCTCCAAAGAATTCTGTTTCATCAAGCAATTTTTGGAGAATGCGCTTTAATTTACTTCGATAGACAATTGCCAACAGTCTTCTGGCACCAATACCAGGTGTTTCCATGCAAGCGACATTCTGTTTCAAATCGGGACGATTTCTAATAAACCATTCCAACCTTTTTTTAAAGCCTGTCAGCTGCTTTATAGTTTCCGGTTCGAGTGTTTCAACAGCAAAAAGCGGAATCAGTCCTACCATTGAACGCACTTTCAAAGTTAAATGACGATCTGCGGATAAATACAGAACATCATAGTAAAAACCATCTTCTTCATCCCACAGTGATGACTCTATGTCTCCGATGTGATTCATGGCGTCAGAGATATAGAGGAAATGCTCGAAAAATTTGCTCGCGATATCTTCGTAAGTCGAATTTGTTTTGGCTAGTTCGAGTGCGATCGCTAACATATTCAAACAGTACATTCCCATCCAGCTTGTCCCATCGGACTGGTCTATATGTCCGCCAGTAGGAAGTTCAGAACTTCTATCAAAAACACCAATATTATCTAATCCTAAAAATCCCCCCTGAAAGACATTTTTGCCGTCTAAATCCTTCCGATTCACCCACCAAGTAAAATTGAGCAGCAACTTTTGAAATACTCGTTCCAAAAAATGTTTATCTGTCCGTCCATACATTTTTTCTTCCATCTTATAAATACGCCATGCAGCCCAAGCGTGAACAGGCGGATTTACATCGCTAAATTTCCACTCATACGCCGGAATTTGACCGTTAGGGTGCATATACCACTCACGAGTTAATAGTTCCAGTTGCTTCTTAGCAAAATCAGGATCTATCATCGCCAAAGGAATGACGTGAAAAGCCAAATCCCAAGCTGCAAACCAAGGATATTCCCATTTATCTGGCATCGAGAGAATATCATCGTTATAGAGATGAAACCACTCGCAATTTCTCCCCTTTTTCCGGTCTTCTGGTGGCGCTGGAGCAGCCATATCGCCATTTAACCACTCTTCTACAACATAGTGATAATATTGCTTACTCCACAACATTCCCGCAAAAGCTTGTCGCTGCACATTTCGCTCGTCTTCTGTCAGAGATGATGGACTAATGCGTTGATAAAATTCATCCGCTTCTTGCTGGCGATTTTGAAAAATAGTGTCAAATTCTGTGCCAAAAGGTTGCGCTAAATTGGCAGATTCAGTCAGTCGCAGTTGGATTATTTTAGTTTCACTTGCACCGATGTTTAGTAAATAATCTGCTGCTACTTTTGTACCAAATTTATGGGGATTAATCGCCGATTTATGACCGTAGACAATATAATCGTTAATTCCATCTTTGACATAATTAGAAGGATTACTGACATCAAATAATCTGCAATTGTTGGTTTCGTTTTCTGTAAATAAAAATTCCGTTGAATCGTTACAATAAAGCCATCTTTCTCCCAGTTCTGGATGCGATGCTTCTATGACGCTGAATTGAGTGTCTGCTTTGCTGACTTTCATGAATGGCTTATCTTTATTTCCATTCCAAGCCCAAGTGTTACGAAACCAAAGAGTTGGTAAAAGATGCAATATCTTAGCTTCTTGGCCTCGATTTGCAACACTAATTTTAATTAAAATATCGTCTGGAGAGTTCTTTGCATACTCTACGAAAACATCAAAGTAACGGTCATCATCAAAAACACCTGTGTCGAGCAGTTCAAATTCTGGGTCTTTCCGACTGAGACGACGATTTTCTTCTACCAATTGGTCATAAGGAAAAGCTTGGTGCGGATATTTATAAAGACATTTCATATAGGAATGAGTGGGGGTGCTGTCTATATAAAAGTAATATTCCTTGACATCTTCTCCGTGATTGCCTTCATTTCCCGTTAAGCCAAAAAGTCTTTCTTTTAAGATGGGATCTTCGCCATTCCATAGGGAAATAGCAAAACACAAGCGCTGATGGTTATCGGAAATTCCGGCAATTCCATCTTCTCCCCAGCGATAGGCGCGAGAGCGAGCTTGATCGTGGGTAAAATAGTCCCAAGCTGAGCCATCATGACTGTAATCTTCGCGGACGGTTCCCCACTGGCGATCGCTCAAATATGGCCCCCAACGCCGCCAGTGAGCTTTCCGTTCCCGTGCTTCTGCTAACCTTTTCTCTTCCTGTGTCATGGTTTTCAGTGCAAAACTTAAGATAAATATCGAATAATTCGACAGGGATTGCCTACAGCAACAACATTTGCAGGTATATCTTTTACAACTACACTGCCAGCGCCTATAGTTGTGTTATCACCGATAGTTACCCCTGGACAAATAATAGCACCACCTCCAATCCAGACGTTGTTACCAATCTTTACAGGTGCGGCTAATTCTTCACCAGTCAGACGACTTGCGGGGGAAGTAGGGTGATATGCTGCGTAAATCTGAACGTAAGGCCCACACAGGACGTTTTCACCAATCTCAACCTTGTTGCAATCGAGAATCACACATCCAAAGTTCATGTAAAATTTGTCACCGATATAAATATTGCTCCCGTAGTCGCAGTGGAAAGGCGGGTCAATTTCAACATTAGGGCCTACTTTGGCAAATAATTCGGTTAAAATTTGGGTGCGTCTTTCTGTTTCTGACTCAGTAGTACTGTTGTATACTCTGGTCAGACCGCGTGCTAGTTTGCGATCGGCAACTAATTCGGAGTCAGCAGCGACATATAACTCGCCTGCCAGCATTTTCTCTTTTTCGGTTTTTTCCACAGTCTTAAATGATGGATTGTAAGTTCAGAAACCCGGTTTCTTGGAGAAACCTCAGCCGAGAAACCCGGTTTTTCTAAAAAACCGGGTTTCTTTGTAATGTACTACTTTTATACCATTTCCGGCAAGTTAAACTCCAGGTTGTGCTGTTGCGCGATCGCAATCAATTCTCCCATTTTAGATTTTGAGAATGAAAAATTATGAATCACCCTCCCGATCCGATGATGATCATTTTGATCGTAGTTAACGCCATTATTTTTTGGTTCCTATTTTCGAGAAGCTGGCTAAGCCTTGCCAAACTCTACAAAACCAACCAACCGCCCCCACACAACATTCGCCGTATGAGACATGGTTCTGTGGGTTGGATTCGGTATAAAGGAACGCTAAATGTAGGCATAACTCCCGAAGGAATCTATCTGAGTGTCATTCCTGTATTTAATATTGGATCGTCACCTCTGCTGATTCCTTGGGGTGAAATTGACAGAATTGAAAAAGTTAACAGCCTCTTTGTCCAAAGTTATCGGTTACACCTAAAAAATAACAAAACAACCATAGTTTTAAAAAAAGAAGATTTGGAAGCAGCTAAACTTTTTTTCACGGGAAGAGGGATTGATTTATTGTAGTAAATCTAATATGATTAATTTGGTTAATAAACCAAATTGAGAGAAAAAAATAATCGCACAACAGGGAAACGCCGCGTGCCGTAGGCATATCGCATCTCTCTATCTATCAAAATGTGATTGACAAACTCGCAGATATAAAATAATTGTACAATGGATAAAGTCGAGCGATATCGTCAATTAATTCAAGCGATATTGACTGAATATGTAGCGACTCCGATCTCTAATGGTGAGATTGAATCACAAACGGTTTTTGATACGCAACAGGATCGTTATCAGGTGATGAATGTCGGTTGGGATAAGCATCGTCGGGTGCATGGTTGCGTGCTGCATTTGGATATTAAAAATGGGAAGATTTGGGTACAGCACAATACAACAGAGATGCGAATTGCTCATGAGTTGACAGCAATGGGGGTGCCGAAGGAAGATATCGTGCTAGGTTTTCAAGCGCCTTACGTGAGGGAATACACGGGTTTTGGGGTGGCGTAGTGCCGGTATATCAAGTATGCGCGATCGCACTTTTACCTCATCCAAAAAAAGCATATCGCCTTTCCATCCAGCCCGCCCGGAAATTGATTTCCGGGCTAATAGCGAAAGTCGGTTAAAACCGACTGCAACACCAAGAAATTATCAATAATTCTTCAGTCCATTTCAATGGACTTTCGCTATTAGCCTGCGATTTGAATCGCAGGCGGGCTGACTCGATAGCGTTTTTTGCAAAAATTTCGTCCGTGATGGCAAGACGCTTTTCCGCCGCGCCAAGTTGCTCGTACCACAACTCTAAGTTTTTTTCTAAGTCAGCTAATCTACGGCTTGGGGGCATAGGTTGACCTATAAATAGGATTTTTCCCTATATTGCCTCATTTTGGAGAGAAACGGCAAGTAGTCTTAAGCGCCTCACCACCGAAACTTTGATAAAATCAAAATAAATCAACCGTAGCGTTTATGACAACCCTACTCAGCCAAACCAAATCACCCCCAGGAATGGTCATTTCTTGGGAGACTCTACCCGATGATTTTCAGTTAGAGGATGAACCAGTGGAAAATACAGGACAGCCACTTTTAGCAGGTGCTTTACGGGAAAGTTTAGAAATCAGTGGTTTTATTCAACCACAAATGTTAATCGCCTCCAACTTTGCTCTGTGTGCCACAATAAACGGGCAATTTATCGCCAAAGCACCAGATTGGGTATATGTAGCATCAGTGAAAGAGATTTTAGCAGACCGCCAAAGCTATACACCCAATTTAGAAGGGGAATTCCCAGCTATTGTCATAGAATTTTTATCAGATAAAGATGGGAGCGAATATTCTTTTAAACGCACCTATCCCCCCGGAAAATGGTTTTTTTACGAACAGATATTGCAAATTCCCATTTACGTCATATTTGACCCAGATGGCGGGTTATTAGAATATTATCAACTGGAAAATGGGCGCTATGAATTAAAGCAACCTGATGAAAATGGTCGTCATTGGATTGAAACAATGGGATTATTTTTAGGAACTTGGCAAGGAACAAAAGAAGGAAGAACTGGGTATTGGTTAAGGTGGTGGGATAAAGATGGTAATTTGTTACCTTGGGCGATAGAAAAAATTGAACAGGAACGCCAGGAAAAAGAAAGGCTGATCGCTTATTTGAGATCTCAGGGTATCGATCCCAATAATTTGCCTAATCTTTAACGAAAATTGCTTGTTTCACCAATTTTACCAACTTCCTACCATTCAGAATAATCTTAATACCATAAATAAAAACAGATGAACGCAAATATATCTGCGTTCATCTGCATACCCTATGCCTTCGGCAGGCTTCGCCTACATCTGCGGTTGGAAAATATTAAATTCGCGATCGCACAAACTTATCCAAACGTTCCATCCCCTTCTCAACTGAAGTCATATTAGTCGCGTAAGACAGACGGATACAGTCATCTGCACCAAAAGCAATACCGGGGATAGCTGCAACTTGCTCAGATTCTAGCAGTGCATCGCAAAATTCCAGAGAAGTCATGCCAGTTTGGGTGATATTGACAAACAGGTAAAAGGCACCATCTGGTTTGGGACAAGTTAAACCAGGGATAGCGTTAAGGCGTTCAAACATCACCTGACGCCGAAGAGCAAAAGCTTGGCGCATTTCTTCCACACAGTCTTGGGGACTGGACAAAGCCGCGATCGCACCATACTGGGCAAAAGTACACACATTCGATGTACTGTGTCCCTGGATGGTAGTCGCAGCTTTAATTATCTCCACTGGCCCCGCCAAATAGCCTATTCGCCAACCCGTCATCGAATAAGCTTTAGCAAAACCACTGCTGATAATCGTGCGATCGAAAACTTCCGCACTAACCGCGCCAATGCTGAGGTGTTTCGCTCCATCGTAGATGATTTTCTCGTAAATTTCGTCAGAAACAACCAAAATATCTTTCTCAACCACCACTTCGGCAAGTGCCTTAATCTCATCCGGCGTATAAACTGCACCTGTGGGATTACATGGAGAATTGAGGATAAATAGGCGCGTTTTGGGCGTTATCGCCTGACGCAGTTGCTCCGGCGTAATTTTGTAGTTATTTTTCTCATCCGTAGACACAATGACTGGTACACCGCTTGCCAGCCTCACCATTTCTGGATAACTCAGCCAGTAGGGAGCTGGAATAATTACTTCATCCTCAGCTTCGATCAGCGCCAGCATCAGGTTGAACAGGGAATGCTTACCGCCATTGGTGACCATCACGTTATCAGCAGTGTAACCAAGCGCATTTTCCGTTTTCAGCTTATGGGCGATCGCTTCCCGTAACTTTGGCTCCCCAGAGGAAGGGCCATACTTGGTCTTACCAGCGTCCAGAGCCTGCTTGGCAGCAGTTTTGATATGCTCTGGCGTATCGAAATCCGGTTCACCAGCGCTGAAACTACACACATCTATTCCCACCGCCTTCATCGCCTTGGCTTTGGCGGCGATCGCTAACGTTAGGGAAGGCTGTACTTTCTCTACTCGTGCTGCCAGCTTCATGCTTTTTGCTTTTTATCCGACTAAATACGGCTATTTTCTAGTGTTCCAGAATATCCTATAATCCTCAATTTAAATTGTGTTTTTTTTACCTTTTCGGTTGTTGTAGCCAAATTTACCAATTACTCAGATCTGTTGTCAGGAAAGCGGTTGAGCCTAAGTCGTGCTTTTATAGCCTTTGTCAGGTGAGTGAGATACCCAGAAAACCTCATGTTCAAAATAAACATTTTGTAGGGGCACGGCGTCATCAATATGTCGGTCATACCAAGATTTTAATTATGCCGTGCCCCTACGACCGCATATTTGACCTGTTGTTGTGGAGTTCGGAGCAAGCAGACCTGGAACGCCAACGCGCTGAGCAAGAACGCCAACGCGCCGAGCAAGAACGCCAACGCGCTGATGTTTTAGCAGCCAAGCTACGGGAATTGGGCGTCGATCCAGACCGCCTCACTTAACTCACAGATACTAACGTAAGTTGCTAGTTATATCAGGTACGTTGTTGCGCTTTAGCGCTCTTTGAGCGCTAAAGCGCAACAACGTACCCATTATTAGAGTCATATCATGTCCGGTAACATCGGGACGCTAAAAAATCTCTTTTCATATCTGCGTTCATCTGCGTTCATCTGTCTTCATCTGCGGTTAAATTTAACCAATGATGAAGACAGATGTAACCGGACATGATATCACGCGATCGTCACCTCTGGCGACAGATAAACATCCTGGATAGCGTTAAACAGCTTCACACCTTCCTCAAACGGACGCTGGAACGCCTTGCGACCGGAAATCAATCCCGTACCACCAGCGCGTTTGTTAATCACCGCCGTGCGAACTGCTTCGGCAAAGTCGTTTTTACCAGAAGCACCGCCGGAGTTAATCAGTCCAGCACGACCGCAGTAGCAATTTAGCACTTGATAGCGGGTAAGGTCGATCGCGTGGTCTGTCGTCAAATCTGTGTAAACCAGGTCATTCGTCATCCCGTATTTCTTGCCAGTAGCTTGGGATACAGCACCGTAGCCGTTATTGTTCTCAGGTAGCTTCTGTTTAATGATGTCAGCTTCGATCGTAACGCCCAAGTGATTTGCCTGTCCGGTGAGGTCTGCCGCAAGATGATAATCTTTATCTTGTTTAAATGCGTTGTTTCGCAGATAACACCAGAGGATAGTTGCGATACCGTATTCGTGGGCGAGGGCAAAGGCTTGGCTAACTTCTTGAATTTGGCGAGTCGATTCCTCGGAGCCGAAGTAAATTGTAGCACCTACGGCAACCGCTCCCAAATTCCAGGCTTGTTCGACAGAGGCGAACATAATCTGGTCATATTGATTGGGATAAGTGAGCAGTTCGTTGTGATTTAGCTTGACAATGAAGGGGATTTTGTGGGCATATTTGCGAGAAACCATGCCCAAAACGCCCAGTGTGGTAGCAACCGCATTGCAACCAGCTGCTAGAGCCAGCTTAACAATATTTTCCGGGTCAAAATAGATTGGATTGGGCGCAAAGGAAGCACCCGCAGAGTGTTCGATGCCTTGGTCTACTGGCAGGATGGAGAGATAACCCGTGTTGGCGAGACGCCCGGTAGAATATAGTTGTTGTAGGCTACGCAAAACTTGCGGATTGCGATCGCTCACCGCAAAAATCCGCTCTACCGAGTCTGGCCCCGGCAGATGCAATAAATCTTTAGAAACTTTCGCTTTGTAAGTGAGGAGTTCTTCTGCTTCTTTACCCAGCAAGGATTCAAGAGAACTGGGCATAGATAGAGTTGTAGTCATAGCCTTTTTCCTCAAGATTTCCATCTTTCATTGTGACAATTCTAACCCACCATCCTGAGTGTTGCGACGTTCCATTTTTTGTTTATGATTTTTGAATATACAGACGCTTTCGTTACTCTGGCAACTGTTGAGGTAGAAATACTGATCCAGTTTTATACTAAACTTCTCGGTCAAAAACCCCAGCCCTACATCCCAAATCTTTATGGAGAATTTCACCTTTCTGGTTTGCGCTTAGGAATTTTTAAACCTAGAAAGACTGACGAGAAAGAGTTTATCAACTCATCTCAAAGTGGGATAAGTTTGTGTTTGGAAGTCAGGGATTTAGAAAGTGCGATCGCTCATTTTGACGCCTTGGGATACCCGCCTCCGGGAGAAATTATCAGCGCTTCTCACGGCAGAGAAATCTACGCTTATGACCCGGTTGGCAATCGCCTCATTCTTCACCAATCTATAAATATATAGCGGTTTGCAGCCGCGTGAGGTTAAATAAAATGATTTTCTTCGTAGCGTAGGGGCGGGTTTGGCAGATAATTTGTGGCTAACGGACAAGAATCATGGCAAAACCCGCCCCTACAATTTACCTGTACCTTACCCACTCGCAAGCCGCTATAATATGAAGTGAAAAACCCAAAAACTGATAATTAAACCCAACACTGCTAGCATCTGCATCACCCGATGATGAATGGAAGGCGCGATCGTTTCCCCCACCAAAATAGATGTAGATGAACCGACTACATAGCTCAAGCTTAACCCCAGATACGGCCATTTGTCTGTTATCCCCCAAAGTCCAAGCATTGTCATAGCCAATATCAACATCATTAGCTCAACAAAGCGAGGAGGATTGTACTGGCTAGAAGCAAGCAGAGTATTCCACCAAAATTGCCAATGGATCATAATAATTTTAGATTTTGGATTTTAGATTTTAGATTTTGGAATTCAAATTAAACAGTTATATCCTGTCCGGTTGCATCAGTATTGGATGGTAGGGGCGGGTTTGGCAGCTCATACCAAATCCGCAACGATTACCCCCTTTATGTCTAAACATTGTAGAGACGTTTCATGAAACGTCTCTACAATGTTTAGGCTTCTAGACCAAACACGCGGTTGAACGCTTTTTCCACTTTGTAGCCAGAATCGATCGACTCTAGGGGGTCTTTGCGAAGTCGGTGGCGCAAACACAGCGTAATCACCCGGCGGATATCGTCTACCAGTACCAGAGTTCGACCTTCAAAAGCAGCTAGGGCTTTGGCGGCGCGGTTGGTCACAATGTCACCCCGCAAACCGTCTACATCCAGTTCAGCACAAACCTCAGAAATTTTCACCCGCAGATCGTAGTCACTTGTCACGGAAGGAAGTAGTTCTTGGGCGTTAACTAGCTTTTTCTGGAGTGCTTCTTGCGTTTCTTGATATTTTTCGAGAAATTCCGGCGGATTGCGATCGAATTCAGATCTTTGTTCTACGATTCGCACTCGTAAAGCTGGTTCTTTTACCGTGCGGATTTCAGCGTGCATCCCAAAGCGATCGAGTAATTGAGGACGCAATTCCCCTTCTTCCGGGTTACCGGAACCAACCAGAACGAAACGGGCTGGGTGACGAATGGAAATACCTTCCCGTTCTACAGTATTCCAACCAGAGGCAGCGGAGTCTAGCAGCACATCTACCAGGTGGTCATCCAGCAAGTTGACTTCATCAACGTAGAGGATACCGCGATTGGCTTTCGCCAGCAATCCCGGTTCAAACGCTTTGACACCCTCAGATAGTGCTTTCTCAATGTCGATCGTGCCACAAACCCGGTCTTCTGTCGCACCCAAGGGTAGATCCACCATCGTAACTTTTTTCTTGGCTGTGGGAATTTCCTCACCGCGATCGATCCGATCGCGCACAGTATCGCTCATGATATCAGGGTCACTGGGATCGCTGTTGAAGGGGTCATTAGCAACAACTTCGATTTCTGGAAGAAGATCGGCCAATGCGCGGATCGTGGTAGATTTGCCCGTACCGCGATCGCCCATAATCATCACACCGCCAATCTTCGGATCGATTACATTCAATAGCAGTGCCAGTTTCATTTCCTCCTGGCCAACAATAGCCGTAAAGGGAAAAACGACACGGCGGGTCGCCGATTTAACGATAGTTGGCTCAAGAACAGTCGGACTCATATCAATTTTCAAGTTTGTAAGCAGTAATTTCGTATTTTAGTTGACTCAGGCTACCGGCACTCCCCCACTCTCCCACTCCCTACTGAGTAGTCTCCTCTTCGATCTCACTTTCGGAATCTTCTCGATTTACTACGATTGTGGCATCCAACAACTGAGAGGGCAGAGGATTATCTTGGTTTGCTAGTAGGGTTTTCATCAAGTTATCTGTGTCTTTGGCAGGCATATTTACTGGATCGATATCTGTAGCTACTTTACTGAGAACAGAGCGATCGATCTCTTTGAGATCCTTCAGCACAGCTGCTGCTGACTGATACCTGTCGCTGAAGTGATAACACACCATCCGATCCAAAATCTCAGCCAATTCCTCACTAACACTCGCTAGAGGACGCCAAATGACGCATCCCGTATCGCGATCTTGGGGTAACTGCTGCGGCGAAATCCCGGTAAGCGCCTGAATTCCAATCATCCCCACTGCATAGATATCGCTGGCTGGACGGGGGTGACCGGCCAACTGTTCCGGCGGTGCATAGCCCCGCGTCCCGATCGCTACTGTCGGGCTTTCCGTATCCTCGTTTGCTTCGGTGTGCATCTGCTTGACTGCACCAAAGTCAATCAAAACTAACTGGCTATCTTGTTTTCGTCTAATTATATTGCTGGGTTTGATATCCCGGTGAATCACATGGTTTTGGTGGATAAAAGCCAAGATCTCCAAAATCCCTTTGAGCAGATCGACTACCACATACTCACTCAGTCGCTTATCCACAGGTAGCTCATCACTTAAAGAGTCTCCCTCTATATATTCTTCAACTAAGTAGAATTCCTCTTTTTCTGCTAGATAAGCCAGCAGTAGTGGAATCTGGCTGTGCTGCCCCAACACTTCCAAAATTTTGGCTTCCGTCTCGAATAATCGTCTAGCAACTTGCAAAAATTTGGGATCTCGCCGTGCTGGCATCAAACGCTTGACTACACAAGTAGGATCGCCGGGACGCTTGATATCTTGTGCTAGATAGGTTTGACCAAATCCTCCTTTAGCCAAGATTTTGCTGATTTTGTAGCGTCCGTCCAATAGCGATGAAAACGAGAAGGGCTCTGGCTCTGGTTGTTGGGAAACGGGATCTGGTTGTCGGGAAACGGGAACTGTGGCTGATGAGGATAGAAGCCAAGTGGCTGATGAAACCGAGGGATTCTGCTTGAGCATGGTTGTCAAAAGTACGATCGTCTCCTCCTGTTCTGCTGAGAGATTTGTGATTTTCTGCTGCTGCTTGTACATTTTGTAGGAGGTGTAAACTACCACAGTTCCGCCACTGGTTATCAACGCTATGACTGGTGGTACTACTGGCACCCATCCAGAGTAAATCAACAAACCATAACAGGCACCAACCAGAACTCCGATCGCACCTACCCCTGAAAGCCCCAGCCACAGAGGATGCCGCAGCCGATCGGCCCCAAACCCACCTACTAAGGCCCAGCCCCAAATCCACAGAATTTCACCCCACCAAGGCCAATACCAGATGAGAGGGCGTCCATCCAGCACGGCGCTGAGGATTTGACTCGCTACTTGGGCATGGACTACTACTCCAGGCATTTTCGCGTCTTGCGGTCTAACGGCGCTGTAGGGTGTATAGAAGGCGTCATCAATGCTGGGTGCTTGTACTCCGATGAGGACAATGCGATCGCGTATCCATTCCGGACGCACGCGATCGTTTAAAACTTGGGTGAGGGTGACTTCTTGGGCAACGTCTTGGGCCGAACGGTAATTGAGCAGAATTTGATAACCCCCTATATCTGCCCCTTGGTAGCCACCTGCATCGCCGTTCAGGCGGGGAAATACCACTTGCGATTTTAGATTTGGGATTTGGGATTTGGGATTTGGGATTGAAGATTGGGGATGCTCACCCTCTCTCATTCTTCTGAGCCCCATGTATCCGCTAGACTTAACTTTGTAGGATTCAATCCCTTCCTTTGCGAGATATCGGCTTGCCAGTTGGAAGCTAAATGAGAAGCGTGCTTTGCAATTCCCTTTCCCCGGTGTCACAAATAATAGCGCCCGTCGAATCACTCCATCCGAGTCAACTGCGAGGTCGCTAAAGCCGACACGGTTCTGTGGAACTGATGACGGTGGCGCAACGCCGGAATGGTTGATATCGCTGGTTTTGCAAACCGTAATTATGCGATCGCTTTTACCGAGCTGAGTAACTAACCTCTGATGTCCCGGCTGTACCGCCAAGTCCCGATAAATATCCAAACCGATCACACGCGGGTTATATTTCTGAAGCTTTTCTAATAGATTAGCCATTGTGGCATCTGATAACGGCCACTTTCCCACGCGCTGGATATCTTCTTCTGTGACGGTGACCACTAAAATACGAGGATCGGGTTTTTCTGTGGGGCGCGATCGCAACATTTGGTCATAAGCCCCCAATTCCAGCGGTTCCAGTTTGCCAAACTGTCTCAACCCCAGCAGCAAAACACTCACCCCTATACTCGCTACAAGCACGGGTGTGAGTGCAATTGGCGCTGCAATGTAACGGCGACGCCAATTAGACAACCGATCGCGGAATTGACTGGAGAACTTAGCCAGCACGGCAACTTTGTGGAGAATTTAATTAACTTAATCTATTATGTCGATTTGGCAACTTGAGAATACCCTCAAAACTAAATAGCTCAAGTTGCTAGTTACAAATATTGTCGGTTCGATCCCCCCTAGCCCCCCTTTTTAAGGGGGGAACCGGATTCAAAGTCCCCCTTTTTAAGGGGGATTTAGGGGGATCGAAACCCATAATCATATAACTGACCATTTGCGTTAAGTAGCTGAATAATCCTAGCGTATTGTCGCCGGAAGTTGTTCGGGAGTTACCTTTTCGGGAACCGACGGTAGTGCTTGTCGATCGCGAACAGTACCGTTGGGCATCATAGTTCCATTAAAAATAGCATTTGTAAAATCTGCTCCTCCCGACTCCTTAGCTTTGGCCCGAAACAGGTTCGCATCTGTAAGGTTAGCATAAGTTAAATCCGCTCCGCTGATATTAGCACCAGTCAGCATAGCTTGCGTCAAGTCGGCACCCCTGAGATTGGCATCGCTGAGGTTGGCACCTACCAGTAGAGTATTCTTTAAGCTAGCATCGCTGAGATCGGCCCCGCTGAGGTTAGCCCCGCTGAGGTCAACACTGTTCAAATTGGCACCACTTAAGTCGCATCCCTGACATTCTTTGGTTGTCAGTAACCGTTCAACCGGGCTGACACTCTGCGCTAACAGCGGTGATGCTAACCACAGAGTAGTCAAAAAAGATACTGTAGCCAGGATAGTTGTTTTCATACATCGAAATTGTTATTAAGCTGAATATAGCAGTCAAAATCCGGGTGAACAAGTGAACTATACTACCATCGGTCACAAACCAACATTTTAGTGTTTTTCCGTTCGTTGTTCATTGCCCAAAATGAGTAACAAAGGTTCTGGCACAAGGGTTTGATGTTCTTTGCCATTTCAATTTTTGTAACAACGAACATACCTGGCCTAAGACAAGGTTAAATTATTTCTAGCTGAGAACTCCATCTCATCCCAATCCCCCAGGAAAAATTTCTTATGAAAACCCAGTTAAAAATTAATACTCCTAAATGCGATCGGCTTATCAATATTTTGCTGATCGGAACATTATCTGGCATTACTCTGCCGAGTTGCAGTCAAAGCTATAATGCCACAGGTGGTAGCTCTCCGGGACAGATTTCTGCAAAAAGTGCGGTTATGCCAGCAGCAGAACCAGCACCAATGGCAGCTATGGACAACATGGCGCAGTCACAAGCACAAAATGTTGTAGCTTCTGCCGATGGAACTATGGTAGCATCTGCCCCTGCTCGACGATCGCTTCCCCAATTAATTAAAAAAGCGGAATTAACTCTCGTCGTTGGCTCAATTGACAAGAGTATGCGCGAAGTCTCAACTATTATCAGAAAACAGCAAGGGGATTTACTGGGATTTCAAGATAGCCAGCCTACCGATTCTAGCATCCGTCATACCGCTTCGATGCAAATTCGCGTACCATCGCAGAAGTTGGATGCCACCCTCGATACCTTTGCTAAACTGGGAACGGTGCAAAGTCGTTCTCTTACCGCTGAGGATGTCTCAGATCAACTGGTTGATTACCAAGCGCGTCTGAAGAATCTGCGAAAATCTGAAGAAGCTGTATTGAAAATTCTGGAACGATCTGGTTCAATTAGAGATGTGCTGCAAGTTTCTAAAGAACTTGGCAATATCCGAGAATCGATCGAACGGATTTCTGCTCAATTAAATAACTTGCAGAATCAAGTAGCTTATTCCACAATTACCCTAAATTTGGAAGCAGCGGTTTCTGCCACACCTGCATCGGGAACTCCCGTAGGTTTACGAGTTCAAGAAACTTGGGGACAAGCAACCCATTCTGTGAGCGAACTTACTTTCAGCTTGCTGAGTTTAAGTATTTGGTTATTTGCCTTTATCCCTTATCTACTCTTGATAGGTGCGGCGGGATATGGCTTTTACAGAATTAGAAAAAATAAGACTGATATGGCAGCACAAAAACCTAATTTACCGCCATCTAGCTAATCGGATCTAGAACCTTACCTAGTAGGGCAAGTTGTCAGTTGTCAGTGGTCAGTTGTCAGTTGTCAGTGGTCAGTGGTAAAAATCAAGATTTGGAGAGCAATCATTGGCAATTTTTAGTGGTGAGTTATTTCCGCCATCCTGCACTAGGGTGCGTTACACTGCGTTAACGCACCCTACAAAAACTGTTTGTAGTTTATAGTTCATTGCAATAAGCTGCTACGCATCTAAAATGACCGTCAGTTTTTCTGAACTTCTTGTGGGATGGGCATCCTGCCCGTCTTTGTATTGGATTTAGATGCGTAATAGCTTAGTCCGGCTCTTTCGTACAAAGTATGCTACAATATTGCACAATTAGTGAGTGCCTGCCCTCAGATCTGGTAGCATAAGTGGCCTAAAAATTCGTGTTTTCAACATCTGCGTTTATCTGCGTTCATCCCTCTTCATCTGCGGTAAAAATTTAACCAACTATAACAACAGACAATTTCAGGATATCGCTCATGGTAAAAAAATCCTAGATTTCGGACTTTGGCAAGATGTCTAATGAACCATAGAATTCTCTAAGAGTGAAAAAATTCAATCTTTGAGAGCGCAAAGTATATGTTGACGCCAATCTAAAATATAAAATCCAATGGAACTGCTGCACCAACCAGGAGATGCGATCGCTCAACGATATCAAATTGTAGATATATTGGGACAAGGTGGAATTGGGATAACCTACGAAGCGATTGACTTGCAGAGCAGTCAGCGGGTGGCACTCAAAGAGTTATCGTTGCGCCGCATGACTGACTGGAAAGTGCTAGAATTGTTCGATCGAGAAGCTAAGACTTTATCTGGGCTGAACTATCCCTGTATCCCTCGATATTTAGATTATTTCCAAGTCGATACGCCTCACGATAGACGATTTTACCTTGTTCAGGAATTGGCAGAAGGACGATCGCTCTCATCCCTAGTCGAAAGCGGTTGGCACACAAACGAAACTGAAGTCCGGCGTCTGGCTGAGCAAATTCTGGAAATTCTCATTTACCTACAAGAGTTTACCCCACCAGTCATCCATCGGGATATCAAACCCCAAAATATCATCCGTAGGGAAGATGGACAAGTTTTCCTAGTCGATTTCGGTGCTGTGCAAAACACGATAACGCAGGGTAGCACCGTCATCGGCACATACGGCTATATGGCACCGGAACAGTTTCGGGGACAAGCTTACCCAGCAACGGATTTATACGGATTGGGAACAACGCTACTATTTTTGCTGACGCACCAATTCCCAGCCGATTTACCCCAGTATCGTCTTAAAATAGACTTTCGATCCTTGGTGGAAATTTCACCTGAGTTTGGCGATTGGTTGGAAACAATGCTCGAACCAATACCAGAAGATCGATTTTCCTCAGCAAAACACGCCTTAGCAAACCTGCGCGGCGAACATACCAGTACCATCCAAAAGCGGCGTCAGCCAGCTGGGAGTCGCATCGGGTTGAAAAACACTCTTGGACGACTTGTGGTGGAAATCCCGCCTGCTGGGTGGCGATTCCAGAACGTTTCGTGGTTGGGGTTTGCGTTAATTTGGAGCGGGTTCTTATTTTTTTGGACTGCTGGAGCGATCGCAGTTGGGGCCTATGTGTTTTTCCCTCTGCTTTCCATCCCTTTCTGGATTGTCGGACTGGGTATGTTGGGAGGTATCCTGTTTAGTGTAGCGGGTCAGACAAGGTTGGAGATCGATCGGGTAAAGTATTTCCGGTTGCAGTGGAAGTTATTCTGGTTCAGCTATGAAGTTAAGGGAAAGACAGCAGATATCGATCGTATTGAACTTAGCAGTAATTACGAAGTAAACGACAAACCAGTTATGGCTTGTACCCTGGTAGAAGGCTTGCGTAGCCATCGTTTCGGCGCTTGGCTAGCGCCGTCGGAAAAAGAGTGGTTAGTTAACGAAATCTCTACTTTTCTGCGAAAGCCGCTACCTTAACAGTTGAACATATCCAATCATCTCATCCAAAATCGACATGAATCGCCAGCACATTCAACCAGGGCCAGGTCAAGAATCAGTCTGGGATTACCCGCGTCCGCCGCGTCTAGAAGACTCAGCAAAGCACATCCAGATCATCTTTAACGGCATCGCAATTGTCGATACCCATCAAGCCAAGCGGGTCTTAGAGACAAGCCATCCACCCAATTACTACATACCTCCTGCCGACATCAAGATGGAATACTTGCTCAGGCAAAATCGCACCAGCTTTTGCGAATGGAAAGGTCAAGCCGGTTACTACACTATTATCGTGGGTGACAAACAAGCGCCGAATGCGGCCTGGTTCTATCCCGACCCCACCCCCGCCTTTGCGTCAATCAAAGACTACGTGGCTTTTTATCCCGGTTTGATGGATACTTGCTATGTTGATAGTGAAAGGGTGCAACCTCAGCCCGGAGATTTCTACGGTGGCTGGATCACCAGCGACATTGTAGGGCCATTTAAAGGCGGGCTAGGAACGTGGGGCTGGTAGATAAGGGCTGAAGGGAAAATTTTACAACAGGGAAGCGACTAAATATCCGTATACTATCGGATACAAATCCTGACAAACAGCGTCTATAACAGAAGAATGTTTTATCAATAAATAACATCCTGGAGGGAGCCATGAACGATCGCTCCAATTTTCTGTACCCCCGTAGTCGCTACTACGGCCAAGTTAAACCAGAAAATTTGGTTTTTAACGCCAATTTGCAAGAATTTGCCCAGCGGGTGAATTTTATCTGCTCTTTAGAAACAGGTGGAAAGCTCTCTCCAGAAGAAGCTTATAAACAAGTTAAGAAACTCTGGAAACAGCTTAAACGCACTAAAAAGCAACTTGGCATCGGTGAACAGCCCTTCAATCCTGAAGACGAAACCCCCTTGGAATAGGAGCAGAGGAGCAGAGGAGCAGAGGGGCAGAGGGGCAGAGGGGCAGAGGAGCAGAGGAGCAGAGGAGCAGAGGGGGAAAAAAGAAGTTTTGATACTTTAATTTCCTTAAGCTCTATGCTGCATTCCCTAATTCAATCTAAAATCTAAAATCTAAAATCCAAAATCTCTTGTCCGTTTTTCAATCATGGCGAATCAATCTCCTATCCCAGTTGTGGTCAACGGTGCTGCTGGCAAAATGGGCCGCGAAGCGATCAAAGCGATTGCAGCGGCACCTGATATGATGCTGCTGGGTGCGATCGACCGCAATCCAGAATTTTTCAATCAAGATGCTGGGGAAGTGGCTGGATGCGGCCCGCTGGAAGTTCCGATTACCAATCAGTTTGAACCGATATTGGCGATGGCGGCTCAGGAAAAAGTGCTGGGCGTGATGGTGGATTTTACCCACCCCAAAACGGTTTATAATTCTGTCAGATCTGCGATCGCTTACGGTGTCCGCCCCGTCGTCGGCACCACTGGCCTGAGCCCCAAACAAATTGAAGAATTGGCTGAATTTGCCGACAAAGCCAGCACTGGTTGCCTAGTTATACCCAATTTCTCGATCGGCATGGTTTTGCTTCAGCAAGCTGCTATCCAAGCGTCCAAATACTTCGATTACGTGGAAATCATCGAACTCCACCACAATCAAAAAGCAGACGCCCCCAGCGGTACAGCTATTAAAACCGCTCAAATGCTCGCAGAAATGGGCAAAACCTACAATGCACCCTCTGTTACGGAAGAGGAAAAATTACCGGGCGCTAGAGGCAGTGTCGCAGATGAGGGTATTCGCATTCACAGCGTGCGCTTACCGGGGTTGATTGCCCACCAGGAAGTAATCTTTGGTGCTACTGGTCAAGTTTACACTCTCAGACATGACACGAGCGATCGCACTTGCTATATGCCAGGAGTGCTGCTGGCAATCCGCAAGGTCACCGAGCTGAAATCGTTAGTATATGGTTTAGAAAGGATATTGTAGGTGACTGGGGAGTGGGAGAGTGGGAGAGTGGGAGAGTGGGAGAGTGGGAGAGTGGGAGAGTGGGAGAGTGGGGGAGTGGGAGAGTGGGGGAGTGGGCAATAATTCGTTCCTTTTCCCCTTTTTATTTTGACTTTTGTACGGGCGGGTTTAGCCCACACATCTCATTACCAACAGAATATTTTACAAAACCCGCCCCTACTTACTTTTGACTTTTGTACGGGCGGGTTGAGCTACACACATCTCATTACCAACAGAATATTTGACAAAACCCGCCCCTACTGACTTTTGACTTTTCTTGCCCTATTCCTCATTCAATCTAAAATCTAAAATCCAAAATCTAAAATTCATTATGCTAGTCCCATTAACGCGCAAAAAATTTGAACAACTCATTCCTTTCATCGCCACAGCAGCCCAGTACAAATATTGCTGGGGTAATGCAGCCGAGTTTTTAAAGCGGGTGTTAATTTCTTTGGTGAGCGTATTGCTACTTTATTTGATAACTAGCTTGTTAGGAGAGGCATTTGCACCAATAATTCTTTTAGTAGGAATTGTCAGCGGTATGTACTGGCTGTGGGGGCCAGTTTTATGGGCAAGTCTGCGTAATATTGAATGCCGAAGTTCGCGGTACAGCGCTTTTTGGCGCGGTCAGGTGTTAGATGTGTATGTGAGTGAAGAATTAGTTGGCACAGAGGAAACAGTCAATAAGCGCGGCGAGTTGATGATAGTACAAAACCGGGAGCGAAGACTTACTCTAGAAGTTGGGGATGAAAATGGTTTTCTGACTAAGTTGCAAGTACCTCTGCGACGTTCTCACCAAGCGATCGTTACAGGAGAATTGGCTGAAATGGTGGTAATGTCTAATCGACCAGATATGAGTCGGATTAGCAAGGTGACGGATATTTATCTTCCCGAACTGGATGTGTGGGTGAGTGACTATCCTTACTTACGGCGAGATGTATTTATTGATATGAGCAGTCGGTTAGAAAACGATCCGGAATCGGAACAAACGCAGAGAAAGAAGAAGCGATCGACGAAGCAAGAACCGAGATCTGGTTCTACTAAAACTCGTAGATCACAGAGAAGAAATGATGATTGGTAGAATACTTAATGTCAAATAGTACAAAGGAAACGAAATGAGCGTTATTGATTTAAAAACCCTTTATGAAACTGACAATTTAGAGTGGTTGGAGTCCACCATAAAATTACTGAAAAACCGTCAGTTTAATGCTTTAGATTTAGATAATTTAATTGAGGAGTTGGAAGATTTGGGTAGTGAGAAAAGAAATACTGTAGTTAGTTTGTTAAATCAAATTATCAGACATTTACTGTTACTTGAGTATTGGAAAAACGAAGCAGAGGGTAATATAAAGCACTGGCGAAGTGAAATTTATAGCTTCCGCGATCAATTAGATCAAAGGTTGACAACTAACTTACGAAACTATTTACAAGAACATTTACACTTTATCTACAAACGTGCGCTTGGTTTTGTCAAAGAAAAAACTGGAAATTCTGCTAACTTCCCTACAGAATGCCCTTACACACTTGACCAATTACTTGATTTAAATTGGTTCCCTGAGCAACTTCCTCACTCCTTCAGTTGGTTGTGGAAATTCAGAGGAAACGAACAAGTTACTCTTCCGAACTTACTCAAACAAAGAAGATAACTGAGGAAAAATTTTGGAAAGTTATTTTCTGAATTGGTTGTCATTTTTATCCCCCGATTAAAGCCCTTTTCAAGTGCGTGAGGTACAGAGAAACCCGGTTTCTGAAGTATACTTCATGCAACTGAAACCTGCGATCTAAACACCGATAATATTTTAGACAGTACCAAAATTTAAGGTAGTCTGCTCAAGACCGAAGCAATAAGCAACAGAGATTCACAAGTTTTATTTAAACTACGCAATTCTTAAAATTTAGATTGTAATCGATCGCACTTCCCAAAACCAAGTACGATCGCTACCATACAAAACAATATCAAATCCCCTGACCATAACCAATAATCTCCTCAACCGTAATCTCTAAATCTGCGAAAAACCGCGACTCAATCCTCTGTTTCCCTGTAAAACTCTGAAACTCATATTCTCTTTCCACTAAAATACTACGCGAATTCACCAACTGTCCGATCGAAATCGTAGGTTCTTCAATTTTCGGATTCTTGCGGTTAGGATAACGATCGACAGTAAACAACGGGTCAACAATCCACAACTCACTTACCCCAAAAGCAGCATACCACAGCGGTTTATTCCGATAGTCTTCTTCCCAATTCGTGCTAACAATTTCAATTACAACGCTAGGTGCTTCTTTCAATACCGCTTCTGATTGAGTTTGGCGATTCCAAGCATCACGATTAATTGCAATCAAGTCCGGTTTGCGAGTATCTTTTGGCCCTAATTGCAGTACGGGTTTTGGATGCACCAGCAGTCCCAGTTGGCGGCGTCTGCTTTCCATTCGCAATTCTACCATCAGTTCGGAACGCAGATTTTCGTGTTCCCCTGAAGGTTCAGCCATCACAGATATCCTTCCGTCGATAAGTTCGTATTCCTGTCCTTCCGGTAGGTCTAGGTTAAGAAACTCTTCTACGGTATAGGTCTGGAATTGTACCGCAACAACCATAGTCAATTCCCGGTAGTGAGGTATATTATTTTATCCTTAATAAAGGGGTTCTTTTGATTCAATTATGCTGTAGGGACACGGCATGATTAAAATTTGATTCTATACCAATATATTTATGATGCCGTGTCCCTACAAAAATGTTCGCAATGTCACATCAGCATAATAATTCCGAAAGACCCAATAAAGGTTTCAATTAATTTTAGCAGAAACTCGATCGCTTTTTGTTCAGAAAGTGAGGGAAGATGAGGATCGCTATTCAATAATTTCATCGTACCGATCTGGATCGTCTTCTCGACGCTGCCTCCATAAATTCCAGTCATAAATGCCGAAATTTTGGACGATTTGACCAATCTCTCGAAAAATCTCCTCTCTGGATAACTGGCTCACCCAGACCCCCGATTTTTACTAAGGCTTATTTTTAGATAATTTTTTCTCGATTCTACCCTTTTTCTAAACCCCTACCGCCCCCTCTTGTCCGTAAGCTTGCCACGCCAAATCCACCAGTCCGTTGACAATTGCAGCCGCCACCACCGCACTACCCTTACGACCTTCTGTGCGAATGTGGGGAATCAGCGACTCTTGCAGTCGCTCTTTGGCAACATCGGCATCGACGAAACCAGCTGGCGTTCCAATAACGAGAGCGGGTCTAATTTCTTCTGCCTCAATTAATTCTACCAGTACAGTGAGAGCCGTCTGGGCATGACCCACCACAAAGATCCCCTCTGGGTAGCGTCTGGCTAAAGTTTCAATTCCCCACGCAGCACGAGTTTTTTCTCTTTGAGGTCGTGTCAGGGCGTCCATGCTACAGTACACGGGGTTGGCAAAGGTGGTTTGGATACTCGGTGTGATGCCAACTTGCACCATTGGCACATCGACAACAATGGTGGTGCGAGCCGCTAAAGCTGCGGCCCCTGCTTGCAAGGCTCGTTCTGAAAAACGAATTAAAGATTTGTATTCAAAATCGGCTGTTGCGTAAATTACCCGCCGGACAATCTCGTATTCTGCTGGTGAAAATACGTGATCGCCGATTTCGCGATCGATTATTGCCAAACTTTGGGCATCTGTGACGTGCCATTCCATGACTTTTCTCCGGCAGCTATTGTTCGGGCATCGACATGGCCAGTCCTGACCACCCTATCCATTCCTACCCATACGATACCTTTCATCGAAGGGTTATCACCCCCTAGCAGAAAAAAATGGCATTTTTGCCATGAGCGATACTCGAACTAACAAGCTTCCATCGGCGATATTTGGTAGTTAGCGACTGGAACCTTCAGAAGTAGAGGCTAACATTGGCGAGAGGTAAGCAACTAGGGCACCAATCATGAAGCCTGCCACATTCCGAAATAAAGGCAACCACTCGGAAGTTCGGCTGACGACTGGGCCAATACCGAAGGCAATAAACAGTATTCCCCACAAGGGCGAGAAAATTAAAGCCCATTGCCAAGCCACAATTTGTCCTGGTTTGCGCGGTTGAGCGGCGAATCCAAAAACCAACCCACCGACGATCGAGGTAATTAAGGTAAGAATCCACTGTTCTCGCGGCAGTCCCGGCACTACGTTGCAACCGCCCCTTAACAAACAGGTTTTGATGGATTCTAAAGATTGAATAATTGATTGGTCTTCGCCTTCTTCGCGCACAAAGAACATATTGCCGAACCGCGTTTGCAACTCAATCCAGAAGGTACGAGGTAAAAACTCATACAGAGCGTCCCCGACACTGAAATTTAGGATGTTGCCGCCCCGCGAATCGGCAATAAGTAGGACGCTTTTGTCATCTAGTCCCCAATAGTTTTTGACGGCTCGACCGGGCGTGCGATCGTATTGGGTCAAAACTCGCAGCTTCCAGCCTGTTTGCGCCTCGAATTTCTCTAAATCTTCAGCCAGCGCTTCTTCCTGAATATCGGTCAGGGATTTTGCTAGGTCGATGATTGGGGTCTGGATATCAGGCAGTAAATCTGGGTTGTCGTATGCTTGTGCTGCGGGCGCTTGAGCCCAAAGAGTGGCCGCCAGCAAAAAGGCTGCAATCGATGCTAAAAGTCGTTTTACAAAAATATGTTGCTGCATTGGCTTTTTTACCAGAATCTCAAGTGTGGACAGTATAGCTAGGGGCTAGGGGCTAGGGGCTAGGGGAAGAAGGGGCTAGAATCAAGGGCTTCGCCGTGATAGCTCAGCCGAACGGTTTCAGGAATTAAGAACGTCCTAACTGACGAAAGCGGTTGCTGTAAAATATGTCTTTCTTAATCAAAGGATAATAGAAAACTCATATTTCTTTACACTTGTTCACAAAAAAGATTCCTAGATGACTATGCTCATATAGGTCTAGGATGAATTGCGAGTAGCGGTTGTCTAATTTTGTCAATATATGGTATAATTACCAGGTTTGCATAAAGCTTAATCTCAACAGGCAGTCTAAAATTTTACTCAGAAAGTGAAATTTAGAGATTTTTAGCCTGAAATCTGCAATCTGAAATCTAAGCGGGTGTCACTCGGTTTCATCGGTAGGCCAATAAGCTTCTGAATCTAAACGAGAAGCGTCGCCATTTCGGTGGGTAGGAAGTTCGCGATTAGTGTCAGAAGCTCGATGGGAGGATGTTGGGGATTGCTCGTAAAAATCGATGGGATTCCTTTGAGAGGTGGGGAGAGGTGCAGGACTTGACCGCCGCCAGGGTGAGGGGCTAGGTTGGCTGCGAGTGAAGGTTTTCCAAGCGGCTTTCACCCCGGTCAAGACGCTGCGGGTAGTAACTTGCACTTTTTTTGCCTGCGTCTTTGCTGAGACAACGCTTTGCTCAACTTGTTTAACAGTTTGACCGGCGCTTTTAACTCCATCACTGACATCATCGGTTAAGTCGCTAATTTCCATCCCAGTCAGGCGAATAGCTGACAAGGTGGGGGGCAATTCGCGAGATAGGGTTTCAGCTAATTTTTCCACGCTGCGAGCAGCACGCGCTATCTCCTGCAATGCTGGTATGAGCGCCACCAAAACAGCTGCGAGACTGACGGCAACTAGCAAAATGGAACATCCTAGCCAAAATAGGGGGTCTATCACAGGAGTTGAGCTTAAAGCAAGGGTTATTTTTCTGGTTCTCTCAGGGTTTGTGTGGATGTAATGTCTTGGTTGGCCACCTTAGTCCCTGAAGCATAGGAAGTATTAGAGTATAGTTCTTCTAGTGAATCTGGAGATGGACTTCGATCGGAAGACGCTACGGCTTCTGTCCGTTCAAATGCTTGGTTTTCCCTGGCTCCAGCCTCTAAACCAGCTGATATGGCTTCTTTAAGCCGCGCTAGGGTGCCATCCCAGTTTCGCAGTGCTGTCTCCGAGAGGCGATCGGCTTGCAGCTGTACTGTGGTAGAAAGGTCTTCCGCCAACTCCGGTAGGGCGTCGGCAGATTTTTTGAGCAGAAGTCGCGTTTCTCTGCCGGTGCGCGGTGCTATTAGTAAGCCGGTGATGCTGCCGATCGCAGCTCCGAGCAGCATACCGCCAATAAAGGCTCCAGAACGGTTATCAGACATTTTCGAGTCTCTATCCTTAAACCCATTTTAGGCAGGTTTCTAAATTAGCAATGATACGCTAGAGGGAGATATCTGAGGTACGCTATGCGATCGCACGAGTGTTTTCGCTCTGACGATATCACTCCCTAGCACTATTTATGTCGTAACTTTACAGACAATTTCGACACTTTTTTCTGGGATTTAGGCTGCCTTGCCAGTTTACTTCCCCGTTGCCAGACTTTGCCTACCAGACTGAGTAATGCCACAATTTGCTGTACCTGTTGTATCTGAAGTTCGAGCTGCTGATACCGCGATCGCACCGCCGATACACCCGTCTGCCCTTTGGAAATTGCATTAGGTGCCCCATGCAGCACTTTATAGGTACTGCGTTCCGCTGCAAGTATGGCTTTTGCGGCACCTGCCACCACCCGCCGGATTTTCCAAACGCGCCAAGCAATGTAAAAGTTAATTAAGGCGATGAATGTGTTGAGGACTACAACGACTGTTACCATTTTTTGCTTTTGGCAACAAACTCATGTAGTTTGAGTGTGAGTCGGCTGCTGGACTAATGATATACTTCGCACGGGCATAAATGGGCGAAGCATTCCGTGAATAATTTGTCGGTTGAAACCAAAGATCTTGGACGGAATGCTTCGCCCCTACAGGGATAAAAAAAGCTCGGTCACAGACCGTGCTGAGTATAACAGACTCATAACCCCAACCTCCTCAGATTTTCTCGAATTGCTCTTTCTAATCTAGCGCTTTCCGCAAACTGCTCCTCCAACTTCTGCGTCAATCGCTGCATCCTAAAAATCCCACTCTTCAAACAACTCTGCTACTGGCATTGAAAACCCCGAAACAATTTCCTCACCCTCTAACTGGTCTTGCGATCGTAAAAAGCCATCGGGTTCCGGCGAATGGTAAACTAACACATACTTCTCATCGGGATGGATCACCCAAACTAGGCGAGTATCATTATCGAAATATTCCACGATCTTGCCGTGGATTTCTTCAACACTATTAATGGGCGAGAGGATTTCCACAGCTAGATCGGGTGAGCCTTGAAAAAAGCCACGGGGAGGACGTTTCAATCCTTTGAGTCGTTCCTTAGAAACAAAGGAAACATCGGGCGATCGCTTATTGCCATTTTTCAACGTAAATGCCGTACTCGAATCACAGACAATACCCAGTTTGTGCTGTTTAACATAGATTGCTAAAAGACCGCCTAGCAGTGAGCCAATCCCGCCATGCTCCATCCCCGAATTGCCCATATCCAAAACCTCACCATTCACCAATTCGTAGCGATGACCATCCTTTGATAATGCCATAAACTCTGCATCAGTCCAGACCTTTTTTTCTATGGAAATTGTCATAGCCCCAACCTCCTCAGATTTTCTCGAATTGCTGTTTCTAATCTAGCGCTTTCAGTAAACTGCTCCTCCAACTTCTGCATCAGTTGTATAAAAATCGCCAGAACTTCATCTCTGGTGAGAACCGTTGGTACATAACGACTTCTTTTTGCCCGTACCGCATCAACCTGTAAATCTAACTCTTGTTTGAGAACTTCCTTATACAAAAATAAAATAGCACTTAAAGCCTGATTTTGAGTTGAAGCAGCGACATTTTCTTGTACGGCTAAATGAGTTAAAAATTCTTCAATTTATTTTCCGCCCATTTCTCTAGGATGTCGTTTATTATGAAATAAAATATAGCGTTTAATCCAATTAATGTAGCTTTTTTCAGTTTTGTAAGAGTAATGCTTCAGACGAATGACATCACTTACTTGTTCAAGGAGTTTTTTGGGAAGTTGTTCCATAAGATGAGATCCAGAATGTTTCTTGATAGTATGACTATCTGGTATGTTATCCCGAAAGTTTCTGGTTGTCATCGGAGAATATATAGAATGTTTCTAGCTATCATCCTCCTATGGGGTGATTATCCCGAAAGTTGCGGCTTTTTGTTCTATAGGGGGTGACAAGACGGAAAGTTTCGGTATAATAAATAGTTAGACTGCCGAGCTGCCCGTGAAAAGACACTGGAAGTTACTTATGTAAAATGTAGTTTAGCTACGAAATATGATGGGTAGATAACGGTAAATCTATGGCTGATGCGAAGCGAAAAACTACAGAATTTTTGCAATGCGGTCATTGTGGGAATCGCGCTCCAATGGATATTGTGGCTGAATATTACTTATCCACAAAATCTACTTATGAAGACCCGTATGATGAATATTATGCTCCTCAACCGGAAGAAGGATACCATCATAAGTTATTGCTATGTCTAGCTTGTAAAGAAGTAACTTTATGGAGATACTTTGATGCTGATTATATGGATGGTGAAGATATTAGATTAGAAACTCTTTACCCACCAGCAGCATTAAGATTATCTGGATTACCTTCTCAAATCCAGCGTGCGTATGAAATAGCACTTAAAGTTCGAGTTATTGATGCTAATGCGTATGCAGTCATTATAGGACGGATCTTAGAAATGATATGCGAAGATCGTCAGGCTACAGGAAAAGATCTGTATAACAAGCTCATCGACCTAGCTGCAAAAGGCGAAATTCCAGATAAATTGGTGGGAGTCGCTGATAGTTTAAGGCAGCTACGCAACTTTGGTGCTCATGCTTCTCTTGGAGAATTGACCCGTGAGGAGATTCCTATTTTAGATGACTTGTGTAAAGCTATTCTAGAGTACGTCTACAATGCTCCGTATCTTGTAGAAAAAGCGGAACATAGGCTCAATCGCTTGAAAGAGAAAAAAAAGCAAAAGCCAGACAAGAGTGAATAAAATGAGCCGTTATGCTCATTGCTGTGTGTGCTGTGGAGCAGTCTAACAATTCAAATGCAGCGGACAGACTGAGATACTCTCGACTACTTTGTTTGTCTTTGACTGCCGCTGATTTGAACCGTTATGCCGCAAGTGCGATCGCTGATCTTGTAGTGCGATCGCCGATCTTGTAGTGCGATCGCCGATCTTGTAGGGTGCGTTAACGGAGTGTAACGCACCATCAAATATACACAAATGTAACGCACCATCTTTATGTTAATTTAAGGTGTTACGCTGTCGCTAACACACCCTACGACTGCTAATCATCCCAAGATCCTTGAGGTTTTTCCTTTCTGCCATCGCTTCCCCAATCAGGCGGATAAATTCCCTGAGCAATAAACCGATGAACACTAGAATACTCCCAATCTTGGGGATTTTCACACAATCCATGTCGAACCGGATTATCATGAATATAATCGCAATGAAGCTCAAAATCCCGTTCATCCCGAATTAAATGCTCCCAAAAGCGACGTTGCCAAAGATTACTTTCTCCTCGCTTTTGTCGTGATTGAGAAACGGCTCGATTAACCCCTAATGCTTGTCCATAATGTTTGGTAACATAAGTTTTAATTAATCGCAATCTCACCGACAAATCCTTATCATCAGGAGATAAAGTCCACAAACAATGGAAATGATCGGGTAATAAAACAAAAGCATCAATACAAAAAGGATATTTTTCCTTTACTTTTTCTATTGCTTCTCGGAGAGCTTTTCTCCCTATGTCACTACAAAGCCAAGAATCTCTTTGATAAGTGACTTGTGTGATGAAATATGTACCTCCAGAAACATTAGGTCTTCGATAATTAGGCATAGGGAGCTAGTCAGGGTGAAATTAAATTATTCTTAAATTATTTATTGTATTGTCATATTGGTTGGTGCGTTACGCTGTCGCTAACACACCCTACAGTGCGATCGCAACTCCTTAATCTCTAATTTACCCAAAAAAATAGAATATAGTATCACACGAGTAGAAAGGGCAAGTTTCAACCACCATCCCAACTAGGGATGGGTTGAAAGGCAAGTTAAGGTATTTTTATCCCTGTAATGGAGAAATAGCCAATAGATACTGTAGTACGTTAAGCAGCATCTTTTGTAATATACAGCATTAGGAGATTAAGTATATTTGCTCCTTGCTGTTACTGATACTCTGCTATTGATTACTCTGTTATCTTGTTTCAGCCGATGCGCCCGTCAGATTGACCTATAAGACACGATAGGACGTTGTTAGATGCAATCACACCGATTAATAGCTAGACGGGGTTAGAGGCATCAAAACAGTTGCTAGAATTTTAGTAGAGTTTTAGTAGACTTTCGTATCTTTTTAGTAGACTTCACCCAACTAAAAAGAGTCTTAGAAACCCTATAACCGTTGATATTGGGTTGTCTAACAATGCCAGGACGGAGATTTGAACTCCGGACACGAGGATTTTCAGTCCTCTGCTCTACCAACTGAGCTATCCCGGCAAGCTGTTTTTTCAGCGCTTAAACAATATAGCAAACTTATCGGGGTTTTGGCAAGCCCTTATGAGGAAGATTGACAAAATAATTTTATAGCGGTTTGCGCTTGGATGAGGTCAAAGATTTTTGGCCCACTCTCCAGCAATTCTTGAAGATTTATTAAAATATATCTGAATATCTGTTCATACGTTATAGTAAAAGCAGAATAGATCGGGAGAAAGCTATGACTACCGTAACTTCAATGAAATGTGCTTGTGAACCTTGCCTTTGCAATGTCTCAATCAGCGACGCAGTGCAAAAAGATGGCAAGTACTATTGCAGCGACGCTTGTGCAAACGGTCACACCGATGGTACAGGCTGCGGTCATCATGGTTGTGGCTGCTAAAGCAGGACTTACGCACCCATTTTTTGCGTAGGGGCGGGTTTAGCCGATAAATTAAGCATTTCACAGATATCCCTAATACAAAACCCGCCCCTACAATGCTTGATTTTTCGTGATTTTGCGTAAGTCCTGTAAAAGAAAGTAGGGTGGGCATTGTCCACCCTACTAAGCAGTTTTAGGTAGCCCATATTTTTAGCTTAATCAAGGCAGTAACGGCTAAAAACACGAAAAACTGAACTAAAACAATGCTAGGCCCAGAAGCCCAGTTGAAAATACCGGACAACAGTATGCCGATAATGCTGCTGAGGACACCTATAATCGCAGAGAGTGCTAGAAAGCGGTTAAATTGATTACTCAGCAATTTGGCAGCAGAGGCTGGGATGACTAGAAAAGCATTCACCAGTAAAATGCCGATCGCTTTGGTTGCCAAGGCGACTGTTAGAGACAGCAGTACGACAAACAAGTAGCGGTGTAACTGGACTGGGATGCCTTGAACTTTGGCTACAGCGGGATTAAGCGTCAACAAGATTTGCTGCTGTAGCGTTGATAGCAGATAGATTGCAGCAGCCAGGACTAACATCAGTGTGAGTATGATGTCAATCTGGTCGATCGCCAGAATATCCCCGAACAGGACATTCATCAAGCCGCCGCGATAACCTTTAATCAAGCCACTGAGGATAATACCGACTGCCAAAGTTCCCGATAGTACAACGTTGAGGATGTTGTCGCTGGCTAAATCCGTTTGGTCGATTAGATAGAGTACCGCTAAACCAAAAGCGAGAGTGAAAGGCAACAGCATCCAGGTGGGGTTTAATTGTAGCAAGACACCTAAAACAATTCCCACCAAAGCTGAGTGACCGACCGCGTGGCTGAAAAAAGACAATTGTCGCAGGGTGACGAAGCAACCGAGTAAGCCTCCCAGCAATCCCATCAAGACGCCGCCTGCGATCGCACGCTGCATAAAAGGAAACTGTAGCAGTTCCATCAAGTTACCGCCATCAGTCACGGCCAATAAGCTAGCATGATAGTAAGCAAGTTCGTTCAGGGAAATCATTATCGAAACACCTATTCCAATACAAAAGACATAAAAATTAATTTCACTTGTAACTTTAATATGTCAATTCAACCAAGCTTTAATGGTGTCGTAACTAATCTCGTTAAACAGCAAGAAAGCCTCACCTGTCATCCGCCATGCGTTGAGATTGAAGATGTTCAAGATCTTCAGCAGGAAATCCTTAATACAGAAAAATCTCAACGCATGGCAGAGTTTTTTAGTTTATTGGGAGATGCCAATCGCCTGCGAATTCTCTCAATTTTAGCAGTAAAAGAACTCTGCGTTTGCGATTTGGCAGTAGCGCTAGAAATGAGTGAATCAGCAGTTTCCCATCAAATGCGCGTTTTACGGACAATGCGATTAGTGAGTTACCGGAAACAAGGACGAAATGTTTTTTATCGTCTCCTAGATCATCATGTATTAGAACTTTATCGATCGGTTGCAGAACATTTGGATGAAACGGCTTGAGTTTTAGATTATATAGCAACCGCCAAGGCGGTTAAGCCATAAATCTGGGGAGGGGGCGAAGCATTCGGGTAGTAAATCTTCGGTTTTAACCAATAAATTATATGCCCGAATGCTAATGCCTCCGGCACGCTACGCGAACGCCCCTACTGCCCTAATCGCCTTGGCGGTTGCTATAAGATTTCAAATCCCAAATCCCAAATCCCAAATCCCAAATCAGTGTCTGTGTTGATAGCGACTGAAAACTGGGCCGTAGGTGGCCAATAGGTTTTCGGGGGAAAGAATAGTATCTGGCGTTCCAGAACAAACTAATGTTTGATTGAGACAGAGGACGCGATCGCAGTGGCGATTCACCATATCTAAATCGTGAGAAATTTGTAGGACTGTCCAACGCTGTTCATTCTTCAGTTCATTCAACAAAGTGTAAAAATCTGCTTCCCCGGAAACGTCCAATCCCGCAAACGCCTCATCTAGCACCAATAGCCGCCGGGGACTCACCAAGCAGTAAGCTAACAATACCCGCTTTAGTTCGCCACCGCTGAGAGTGCCGATCGCTTGAAAGCGTAGGTGATAGGCATTGACACGGTGCAATGCTTGTGCGATCGCATCTGCTTTTTCCGGATTCTCCCAGCCCAAAGAAAAAGGAAAAAAGGAAAAACCTTTCTTCTTCCTCCCCCCCTTTTTAAGGGGGGGTAGGGGGGGATCGCCTTCACCCCTGGTTACGCCCTTTTGTCTTTCATTCTCCCATCCCAGTCCTACCAATTCAGCAACAGAAATGGGAAAACTGCGATCGAAGATAAAATGTTGAGGAATGTAGCCAATCTGACGCTGCCGACGCCCTAGCTGTTTGACTGGCCGACCAAAAATCTCTACTTTCCCGGCAGTGTGCGGCATCAGGTCTAGAATTGCTTGCACAAGCGTACTTTTACCAGAACCGTTCGGGCCGATTACAGCCGTATCCGTTCCTGGTAGCAGTTCAAAAGAGACATCACGAACAGCTGGGTAAGTGCCTCGGTACACTGTTAAGCCTTCTACCTTCAAAACGGGGAGTGACTCAAAATTCATTTCATCCAATTTAACTTTATTAATTAAAAGCTCAAAACTTTTTAATCTACCGACAAGCAGATTCAAGGGTTTGCAGATTGGTTTTCATCGCCGTGAAGTAATGCTGCGGATCTAATGGCCCAATTTCCATAGAATCCAGGGGACGGAGGGTCAAATTCAAATCTTGGGAAAGACTTTTGAGCAATTTGTTGTCTACCCCAGGTTCCCCAAACAAAGCCTTAACTTTATACTGTTTTACGGCTGCGATCGTCTTTTGGATATCTGTTGGTGAAAGTTGATCTTCGGGAATTTCAACTACTGCAACCTGTTTGAGTTGATATCGCTGTGCCAGATAAGGATAAGCATCGTGGAAGGTAACAAAGGTGCAATTGGGATATCGCTGCAAACTCTGCTTAAACTGGCGATCGATCTCTTGCAGTTGCTGGATATAGGCGATAGCATTAGCTTGATAGGCTCCTTTATTGGCTGGATCGGCTGCCATTAAACCATCCCGAATATTTTCCACCTGTTTAATTGCCAATACCGGATCTAGCCAAACATGAGGATTGCCAGCTTTGTGGTTATGGTCGTTGTCTACTTTTTCGGCCCTTTTAACGACGGGCGAGATTTCCTGCAAAGGTTTAATGCCATTCGACGCTTCAATCTCTTTTAGCTTGGTGTTTTGGGCGTTTTTCACGGTATTTTCGATAAATTCTTCCAAACCGAAGCCATTTTTGACCAGCACATCAGCTTGCGCTAAAGCCTGCACATCCTTTGGCGTTGCCTGGTACTCATGCACTTCCGTACCCGGTGGCACCAAAACTTCTACGTTGGCTAAATCCCCAGAAACTGCCTTGGTGAACCAGTACATGGGCAAAAATGTCGCCACAACTTTGAGTTGTCGCGACTGTGGCGAAGACTCAGCTTTCGGGGACACGGGTGCCGAATTGGATTGGTTACAGCCAGTGGTAGCTAACACAGGCAGCAGCAAGGCCATTAGCAATCCTTGCAAATTAGGACGAATCACGGTTTTTCTCCTGGGAAGGCCAGCCAGAGGTCAATCGATTTTGGATTCTAGGATTTTGGATTGACCTTGGCAGAGATGTAATGAGAATCAATCTAAATTCTAAACTAAATACGAGAATAAATCTCATTCTACTACAGGGTTCTGCTTCGCCAAGGACTGCCATAGCCTCGTATTGGCACTAGGCTATGGAAATCAGATATCATTGAGTCTTACGAAAAAGACCTTTTGTCTGGATACGGCGATACGATCGGCCTTGAGGGCGTTTTCAAAGGAATGCTGATAATCTGGAATCGGTGTGAGGAGTAAAAGGTTCAATATGTTAAAACGCAATTATCTGCTAATGAGCCCAGCCGTACTGGGTGCGGCCCTAGCGATCGCAGCAGCGACAATGCCAGCGTCCTACGCAGACGAAATCCCAGCCACACCTCAAGTGGGGGTGACCGCCTCTCCCGATGCGGCAAGCACTTTAGATCAAATCAACCGCTACAACAACCAAAAACCTAAAAACTCTCTGTCTCAAGTCACCTCGGTTTCCCAACTGCGGGACGTTCAACCGACAGACTGGGCATTTCAAGCCCTACAATCTCTTGTTGAGCGCTACGGTTGTATTGAAGGTTATCCCGATCGCACTTATCGCGGCAACCGCGCCTTGACCCGCTATGAATTTGCCGCTGGCTTAAATTCTTGCTTAAACCGGATACAAGAATTGATTGCGGCAGCAGGCGGCGGCGGCATAAGCGCAGAGGAAATAGCCACCCTCCGGCGATTGCAAGAAGAATTTAGGGCTGAACTCACCACCCTGCGGGGTCGCGTAGACGCACTGGAAGCACGCGCAACGCGACTGGAAGCACAGCAATTTTCCACGACGACGAAACTTGCCGGAGAAGCGATTTTTGCGGTGGCAGCGATCGCCAAAGGAGATGATGCTTTTGGCGGCGAGATAGACAACCAACCTATTTTTGCCGATCGCGTTCGCCTCAACTTTGAAACCAGCTTTACCGGCAGAGATCGGTTGAGAACGCGACTGCAAGCAAGCAACCTGGGTGCCTTCTCTGCGACTTCCACCTTCACCCCAGAAGGCGATTTATCCTTTGGTGGTGGCGCTTTTGAGGAATCGGGCAATAATGATATCGTCCTGGATGAGTTGTCCTACACTTTCCCCCTCGGCAAACGTACTGAGGTCGTGATCGGCGCAAATGCTACCGGGTCGGATAGCTTTGCCAATACCTTAAACGTCCTGGATGGAGATGGTGGAAGCGGTGCTTTGTCTCGCTTTGGCACGCGCCACGGGATTTATTATCTGGCGGATGGCGCTGGCATAGGACTCAGGCACGAGTTCAACGATAATATTGAAATCAGTTTGGGCTATCAAGGTACCTCGGTCAACGATCCGAATGATGGCAGCGGTTTGTTTGGTGGCCCTTACGGTGCCCTGGCACAGGTCGTGTTTAAGCCAGGTGCTGGTTTACAACTGGGTTTGACTTACGTTCACTCCTACAACAGAGACATGGGAACTGGCAGTCGGGTTGCTAATTTGCGATCAACTTTAGAAGCTTTCCAGCCGTTTGCTGGTGATAACAATCTCCCCGTTTCCAGCAATTCCTATGGTGTCGAGCTATCGTGGCAACTAGCCCGTAATTTTGTGATCGGCGGTTGGGCTGGTTACACGAATACTCGCACTCTTTCTACCCTGGGCGGACAAATTAACCGTGGCAATATCGATATCTTTAATGGTGCCGTTACCCTTGGTTTTCCAGACCTGGGTAAGAAAGGCAACCTTGGAGGTATCATCGTGGGTATTGAGCCGATCGCTGACGCCAGTGCTAATCTATCCAACGATTTATTTAATGCTGGTTTAGGTGGCGACGATGACGACCCTTCATACCACGTCGAGGCATTTTACCAAATCCAAGTGAGCGATAATATCTCTATTACACCTGGGGTTATCTGGCTCACTGCTCCAGACCACAACAAGAACAACGATGATATTGTCATCGGTACGATCCGAACAACGTTTAGTTTCTAGTCAATAGTCATTGGTCAATAGTCATTAGTCATTGGCAAAGAACCAATGGCTAATGACCATCGACTATACCTTTGTTTTTTGCCAGATAGCCGATTTTAACTAAACTTACAATTAAGCTACGTTCCCTTGGAACATAATGACCTACACCCCACTCAAACTACTTAGCTTCGAGGAGTTTATCGCCCAATACGGGGATAATACACGCTATGAACTAATTGACGGAGAACTTAGAGACATGGAACCTACTGGCCCCCACGAAGCTGTTGCCGGGAGTATTGCGGGTAGAATCTATGTCGAAATTTTTCGTGCTAATTTTAACTGGTTGGTGCCAAAAACTTGTTTGATCAAACCACTATATGCTGAAGCCACAGTGCTGCGTCCTGACGTAGTTGTTTTAGATCGAACCGAACTTAGTACTGAACCCCTTTGGCAAAAAGAACCCGTGATATGTAACGGTAGTACCATTAAGCTTGTTGCTGAAGTGGTCAGCACCAATTGGCAAGATGATTATGCCAGAAAAGTGGAAGAATACGCTTTTTTGAATATCCCAGAATATTGGATTGTAGACTTTCGGGGCTTGGGTGGTTTGCAATTTATCGGCAATCCCAAGCAACCTACTTTCACAATCTGCCAGTTAGTTAATGGTGTGTACCAACAGCAACAATATCGCTTGGGAGATCCTATTTCTTCTTACCTGTTTCCCAATTTACAACTGCGCCTCGATGACATTATGCCGACTTGAAAATCTGGACGCTTTTTGATTTGAAATAAATACTAATTCAATTCTAAACCTGGCTAATTGGCAATAAAATTTTAGCACACTAAGTACGGAAGAACCGCTATTTTAGGATAAAAAAATACCAGCCTCTTCAAAGACTGGTTTGACAAATTAAATACGTTGTGTTGTCGCTTGAATTAGAGGAAACCCGAACTGTGCGTTCCCAAGTTCACAGTGGGTAAAGCTCTGTAAACTTATTGTAAGATGAGAGATAACTTTACAAAAGTTTACTTATAGCAACCGCCAAGGCGGTTAAGCCATAAATCTGGGGTAGGGGCGAAGCATTCGGGCATATAATTTATTGGTTAAAACCGAAGATTTACTACCCGAATGCTTCGCCCCTACTGTCAAGAGTCGCCTTGGCGGTTGCTATAAAAGAATTTACTTCTTTAGGCAGAGGTTCTTTTTGTGCCCTCTATTTATATAGTCTACGCGACTACGGCGCAATCCCACCGTTAAAATACGTAAATCTAATATTAATTTTGGACAGTTCGCGTGATATACTGATTAGCTTGCTGAGGACGACCCCAAACAATGCGCTCTTGCTTGTAGATAGCTACACCAGGTTTTGCGCCCTTGGGCTTATAGACGTGCTTGGGTTCGGTGTAGACGACGGGAACTTGATCGCTCTGTCGCGATCGGCTATAGTAAGCAGCAAGGTCAGCCGTAAACTGCAAATCGACTTCATCAGGAGCAGCCCCAGGCTCTAAACGCAATAGTACATGAGAACCAGGAATTTCTTGAGTGTGGAACCAAAGGTCGTAATCTCCAGCTATCCGAAAAGTCAGCTGGTCATTTTGGCGATTATTGCGACCAATCAGTAATTCAAAACCGCTGGGAGTGCGGAAACGATAGAAATTTATATTTGATGCTTCCTGTTTTGGAGGGTGGGAATCTTGCTTACCCCCTTTCGACCCCTGGCCCACAGACGCCACATAACCGGCTTCAAGATATCGCTGTCCAATAAGTTCTTCGCGTATTTCTTCTAGGGTTTGTAAATCTTCTGAATTGGTATATATTTCTAGTTGGGATACTGTTGCTTCTACCTGTTCTAAATAGTAAATTTCCGCTTTTACTTCCGCTAGTAGTGGCTCAACGGCATTGCGAGCGCGTTTGAGTTTTTGATGACGTTTGTAAAGAGCTTGGGCATTTAAGATAGCATTTTTTTCTGGGTTTAAGGGAATAGTAATAGGATTGCCATTCTCAAAGTCGGGGAGGATAATTGATTTCATTCCCGGTGACCATGACTGGAGATTCGCCATCAGCAAGTCTGCTTGTTGTCGGTGTTTATCGGCATCGTCAGATTGCTGCAACTTTTGTGCAAAGGTGTTAGCCTTTAGTCGCAATTTTCCTAAAATGCTGTTGAGTTTTTGACTGAGTTGATGGCGTAGTTGAGAGAATACTTGTTGATTTAGTTGTTGGGTGTAGTAGCGATCGAGCAAAGTATGGATATCTTTAGCTGGCGCGATGATGCCCCAACCGAGTACAGTATATCCTGCCGATGTCCAACCCGGTTCAAATTGGTAATTTTCTAAAGCTTGCAGCCATTCTTGCCATCGACTAAATAACTTCTGCCAATCTGATTCTGTCAAAGTTTCGGTAGATCGATCGGGGTCAAGATCCGCTGCTTGTACGATCGATTGTACGAGTGCCGAACTTAGACCGCGATAATTTTTGAGCAGACAGCGCCCTATTTTCCCCGGTACAAGACTAACTCGTTCTTGCCAGCGCTGTTGGGATTCGCTGAGACTGGGAATTGGATCGGTGAGGACGGGAGGAATTTCGTAAGGTTGTCCGGTTTGGATGGGACGGACACTAGATTGTTGCTGGCTGACTTGATGGGCGGCAGTAATAATTAGGTTGTTGGCATCAGCTAAGATGACGTTGCTGTATTTGCCCATAATTTCGACATACAGATGCCAGAGAGGGGTTTCTCCGGGACGCCTGCCAAACTGGAGGTCGAGAACGCGCTCCCAAGGTGCGATCGCTTCTATGGATATTAGGGCCAAACCGCCCAATTGGTGCCGCAGCTGTTGGCTAAAGGTAAATGTATCGGGGTTTTTGGGTGGAGGATCGCCGATGTAAAGGCGTGCAGCTTGGGGATGCCAGGAAATGGTCAGCCAACCCCGTTTGTTCATAGTTCGCAGCGCGATCGCAATGGTAAAGCGATCGCGCTGATAAACCTGTTCCAGGCGCGACGGTAGCCAGTTTGCTCGCAAATCACAGCAAGCAGCTGTCAGTGTAGTGAAATCAACAGGTTGCACGAACTAAAGCTTTTTTTGAGTTAAATCTAGATCCTTAGTGTACTTCTATCTTTATCAATCTATAAAAAATAGGGTGGTATTACCCACCCTATTGAAGATTAACCATGAGCCAAAAGCTATTCCTTGACTGCTTTTTGCTGTTTTTTGGAACCAAGAGCTAACAAACCAGTCAGCGCGATCGCGCCCACAGTACCAGGCTCAGGTACACTTTGAGTCTGTGGTGTTGTGCCAACTTTGATTTGATAAGCGAGATTAGAACGCAATGGTGCTGATGCGCTCGTCCAACTCATCATTGACTTACCCGTGAGCGTGAAGGGAGTGGATATACCGCTAAGCTGGAGATAGTCAACATCACTATTACCACCTGTACCTAAAGAAGAGAGACTGCTAATTCCCACTCCGTTGAAAACCAGGTCGCTCATTGCCATAGTGCTATTGTCAGCAGCACGAGTGCGGAGGAAAATGTCAGTTGCGAGGCCACTAAAAGCCGTGCTGCTGAGAAGCTGACCGCCAACGGTGTATTTAACTAAGCTTCCGGTGTATTCCAGGGAGAAATCTACTAATCCGTCTTTCTGCCAGTTAATGTATCCTGCTTTATCGGGGTTGCCACTAGCGTCGTTAATACCTAATTGACGCTCTGCGCCGTTGGGTAGGCCAGTTCTACTCTCGGCAACGAACAGTTCTGTAAATAACCCATCAGTACGCATTTGGTTAAATTGCGTATCAGTAAAACCCGTGCGATCCACGAGGTTGAAAGCGTTGGCTGCTGTGGGTACTGAGAACATCCCCACCCCTGCTACTGCTAGTGCGAATAATGCTTTGCGTATATGGCTCATACTTTTTACCCCTAAACTCTCTATTAACTATTTGCTGAATTATCTAATGAATCTGGGTTAAGTAAGGCAAATCCGTTACGGAATTTCTATACCTGACTCATTCCCCTTGCCCCTGTTCTTCCAGAGTAAAGCAGTCATTATGGCTTCGTCTATGGAGGAGTAGCCAATTTTACTGAATCTTTATGTTATGGCTATGTTATTTAAAGTTCCGACCAAAATTTATGCTATGGGTTCCCCTTTACCTATTCCCGGCTGCTGGCCCTGGATTTAGCTGTTCTATCTTTTTCAGTAGCTAAATCGCCTCAGTTATATATCTTTTGATTGATGTCAAATTCCAAAAAAGGTTAAAAACAGAAAATATTAACCAAAAACAAGAACTATCGTGGATTTTAGCCTTGTAAGTCCAAATTTTTAGAATTACCATTGAAATTATATTACTAGCTCCACATATCGCTAAGCCGTTAGTTTGTCATGGACATTCAGTTAATCAACATTGGTTTTGGCAACATCGTTTCAGCCAGCCGGGTAGTTGCCATTGTCAGCCCGGAGTCTGCCCCGATCAAGCGTATAATTACCGACGCTAGAGATAGGGGCCAGCTGGTTGACGCAACTTACGGGCGTCGCACGAGAGCCGTCATCATTACCGATTCTAGCCACGTAATTCTCTCAGCGATTCAGCCGGAAACGGTTGCCAATCGCTTCATGGTTAGTAAAGAGGGATCTGCCAGCGAGCATTGAACCCGTTCATTTGGGATTTGGGATTTTGGACTTAAACCAATCTAAAATCTAAAATCTAAAATCTACAATGAATAATATGCAGACAGGCAGACTCATCGTTTTCACGGGGCCAAGTGGGGTCGGTAAGGGTACTTTATTGCGATCGCTCCTCAAACACCATCCAGAATTGGAGCTTTCTGTCTCCGTGACTACCCGCGCCCCCCGCACGGGGGAAATTCATGGCCAGCATTATTATTTCGTCAGCATCGAAGAGTTCGAGCAAATGGCGAAAGATGGGGAACTGCTAGAGTGGGCTGAATTTGCCGGTAACTATTACGGTACGCCCCGACTAGCAGTAGAAAAGTTAATTTCTCAGGGTAAGTGCATCATATTAGAAATTGAACTCGAAGGAGCCAGACAAATTCGAGAGACATTTCCCAACGCGCTGCGTCTATTTATTTTGCCCCCTTCCCTATGCGAATTAGAGCATCGAATTCGCAGTCGGGGTACAGAGTCGGAGGACTCAATTACTCGTCGCCTCCGTCGTGCAAAAGAGGAAATAGAAGCAGCTAATGAATTTGATATTCAAATTGTCAATGACGATTTGGAATCTGCTCTCAAAAATCTCGAAGCAGCACTTTTCGTTCGGTGCTAATCTCGGATTTTACGGAATCTGCAACGATTACCCCTCTTATCTTGACCTGCTGTAGAGACGTTTCATGAAACGTCTCTACAATGTTCTAGCACAAAATAAAAAGGGGGGTAATCAACCCGGATTCTGTATTAATGCGATCGTGCTTCACCCCTAAACAGTCTATCTCCCAAAATATCCCCATAGCTCACCCTTCCGGTTCAATTCCCATAGCTCTCAACTGCGCCGCCAACCGTTCTGCTCTTTGACGTTCCTGTTCTGTTCTTTGACATTCCTGTTCTACCTGTAATTCTGCTCGTTCTGCTCTTTGACTTTCCTCTTGTAGCTGCAATTCTGCTCGTTCTGCGCGTTGACTTTCCTGCTCAGTTGTCTCCCATCCCGTCAACAACAAATTCCCCTGATTATCCCACCATCTCAACCAAGGTAATTCTAAATTCTGATACTGACCTTGCCAAATTCCCAACTCAACACCCAAAGGTGAAATTGGATAGTGACCACGCTCATTTGCTGGCAATAACTGATACTGACCAGCAATCAAGTAATACATTTCAACACTAGCTTTACTTACTTCATAAATCCCATAGAACGCCGGACGAATCACTTGTTCGTAAATCCAAAATTTACCAGGTTTACCCGTTCCCTCTCCACCGCGAGATAGAGGCGTTCTATCCCTCTCTTCTCTTCCATCTCCCGATACAAATTCCAGCACAATCAAAGGTGGAATCAATTCTTGCCACAAAACATAAGAACGCCGCACTTGTCCGTTAAACGTTGGCGGTACATTTGGTACGTAAAACCAGTCTGGTGATTCTGCACCACGTTCTAGAGGTTCAGTCAGTCGCCAATATATCCCGCAATCTTGACCGATACAATATTGTCGATCGGGATGAATGTTTTCCAGTACGGGTTCAATGGGATCAGTTAACAGAATGCTTTGGGGATGCTCCTGAAAATTCTTCACGAAAGTACCGTCTGATTCTGGTAGTTGAGTATGGTCTGGAAATGCTGTTATTACTGTTGGTTGCTCAATACTTAGAGTCATATTACCATTTTTACAGTAAAGTATCACTCTTAATTATATTGAATTGAGACGTTTTGGGCAAATTCAATTGCCAAAAGATCTAAGAGGATATTTGTCAAGTTTTAAAACACCCCCATTATTCACCCTTCCGGTTCAATTCCCATCGCTCTCAACTGCGCCGCCAACCGTTCTGCTCTTTGTTCTGCTCTTTCTGCTCGTTGACTTTCCTGTTCTGCTCGTTGACTTTCCTGTTCTGCTCGTTGACTTTCCTGTTCTGCTCGTTGACTTTCCTGTTCTGCTCGTTGACTTTCCTGTTCAGTTGTCTCCCATCCCGTCAACAACAAATTCCCCTGATTATCCCACCATCTCAACCAAGGTAATTCTAAATTCTGATACTGACCTTGCCAAATTCCCAACTCAACACCCAAAGGTGAAATTGGGTAATGACCACGCTCATTTGCTGGCAATAACTGATACTGACCAGCAATCAAGTAATACATTTCAACACTAGCTTTACTTACTTCATAAATCCCATAGAACGCCGGACGAATCACTTGTTCGTAAATCCAAAATTTACCAGGTTTACCCGTTCCCTCTCCACCGCGAGATAGAGGCGTTCTATCCCTCTCTTCTCTTCCATCTCCCGATACAAATTCCAGCACAATCAAAGGTGGAATCAATTCTTGCCACAAAACATAAGAACGCCGCACTTGTCCGTTAAACGTTGGCGGTACATTTGGTACGTAAAACCAGTCTGGTGATTCTGCACCACGTTCTAGAGGTTCAGTCAGTCGCCAATATATCCCGCAATCTTGACCGATACAATATTGTCGATCGGGATGAATGTTTTCCAGTACGGGTTCAATGGGATCAGTTAACAGAATGCTTTGGGGATGCTCCTGAAAATTCTTCACGAAAGTACCGTCTGATTCTGGTAGTTGAGTATGGTCTGGAAATGCTGTTATTACTGTTGGTTGCTCAATACTTAGAGTCATATTACCATTTTTACAGTAAAGTATTATCTTTCATTGTATTGCATTGAAATATTTTCTGCAAATCTAATTGCCAAAAGCTCCAAATACAAAACTCGCGATTTGCCTACGGGACGCTAGGGGAACGCCTATAGGCAATCGCGAGTTTCAAACACTTATCAAATTGGGAGAGGGTTTTGCCAGTTTGCTGAGATTACAGCCAATAGAAAAAACTAGCATATCCCCTGAGATGAAACCTGCACTTTAAATCCGTAAGCCGAAAGACAGATTTTTACGGCATCGGGTGGAAAAGCAGGTCGGGGAAAAAGCGGTTAAATTCAATCAAAATTCCAGCTGTGATGGTCATCCAAACAGCGGCAATAACTGGTGCAGTGGAAAGATACTTCAGGAAGTATTGCATGATCGACAATTCTCCAAAAATAAGGTGGAAATAACCTAGCGGGGGGAAACTGAGATTTCTTCTTCCTTGGCAAACATTTCACCAGCGGTGAATTCTTTCAAGGCTAAGAGAGGCCACAGCGGCCCAGTCAGCATTTTGGAAACGGCCAGAGGAACATCGATGATGATTTCTTTTTCTTCTGGGGATTTGTCTTTCTTGATGGCTTGCAGGTAAGAACGACCGACCCAGCCAATCCAACCAGCGATATAGAGGAACAGAATGCTAGGAATCAGAAAGTCCCCAGCACGGTTTAAACGGCCATCTACGAGCAAATGGGGTAATCCTTCTGGGCCGCAGAGTGCCTGGGAATAACGCGCAAATCGTTTTGCGCCTGATTGGGGATCGTCAGTGGTATTACGCGCACTTTCGACCCGTTGCTGGAAAGCGGGAGAGTCTTTGCAAGGAACAAGACTAGCAACGTCAGCAGACGCTGCGGGGACAAATGTGAACCAGAGGCCGATTACAAGAATCAGAGCGAACAATCGTCGCATGGATTGTTTCCTTTTGTTACAAAACAATAACTTTTCCCTACAAGAAGTTGATGTTGTTTGTACAGTCAAGGTGGCTGTACTAGAAAACAGCCTCTCTTGCAGGGAAAGCACATTGATTTTTTAAAGTACCAGTGAATGGCGACAGTTTTAGCGATTGAAACAAGTTGTGACGAAACTGCGGTAGCAATTGTTAAGAATCGTGAAGTTTTAAGCAGTACGATCGCTTCTCAAATCCCCATCCATCGGCAATATGGCGGCGTTGTACCAGAGGTGGCTTCCCGCCAGCACGTCGAAACGATTAACGATGGGATAGCCGAAGCTTTTCAGTCAGCTGGGATCGGCTGGGCTGAGATTGACGGGATTGGGGCTACCTGCGCCCCTGGTTTGGTGGGAGCCTTGTTGGTGGGGTTAAGTGCCGCTAAAACCCTTGCCATCGTCCACGAGAAGCCTTTGATCGGGGTTCACCACCTGGAAGGACATATTTACGCTTCTTACCTCCTAGCGCCCGATTTACAGCCGCCTTTTCTCTGCCTGCTGGTTTCCGGCGGTCACACGAGCTTGATTTATGTGAAAGATTGTGGTATATACGAAACTTTGGGAGAAACTCGCGATGATGCGGCGGGTGAAGCTTTCGATAAGGTGGCGCGGTTGTTACAACTGAGTTATCCTGGTGGCCCAATGATTGACAAGTTGGCGCGTGAAGGTAATCCAAAGGCTTTTCCTCTACCGGAGGGTAAAATTTCTCTCCCCAGCGGTGGCTATCATCCCTACGATTCAAGTTTTAGCGGTTTAAAGACGGCGGTGCTGCGATTGGTGAAGAAATTGGAGGAGTCGGGAGAAAAACCTCTGCCGGTAAATGATATTGCGGCTAGCTTTCAGGATACCGTGGCCCGATCGCTCACACGAAAGACAATTGCCTGCGCCCTTGACTACGGACTAAGTACGATCGCAGTTGGCGGTGGGGTAGCAGCTAACAGCGGACTGCGCCAACACCTGCAAACAGCCGCAGAATCTCATAATTTGCGGGTAATCTTCCCCAGTCTGAAATTTTGTACTGATAACGCCGCTATGATTGCTTGTGCTGCTGCGGATCACCTGAATCGAGGTCATACATCGTCTTTGACTTTGGGAGTGCGATCGCGCCTTGCGATTACCGATGTGATGCAGCTTTATCGCTAGGGACTAGGGGCTAGGGAAGAGGGAAAATGGTTACAGATAGAAACCGGGTTTCTGTTGTATGCTTTATTTATAATTCATCTGGATTAATTCCCATTTCCCGCAATCTTTCTGCTAAAAGTTGCGATCGCCGTCTCTCCTGCTGCAAAGCTTCTTCTGCTTGTGACCGTCGTCTTTCAATCTCCAAATAAGTTGAAAATGCTTCACCATCTGGGCGATAAATCTGTAATTTATCCCCCGACAAATCGAACCGGATATGTAACCTTGGACTCACCCAATTAGCCATGAAAGCGATCGCATCTAATCCATCTTCACCCCGCAACCAACCCCGCAACTCATTAAGATCGGGATTGTAAATATAATATTCTTCTACTCCGTGGCGATCGTAGAATATTAATTTACGATCCATTTCATCACGGGAATTGCTGGGAGACAGAATTTCAAACACAACTTGAGGAGATATATTCTCCTCTTCCCACTGCTTATAGGATAGACGTTTACCCTGGGGTCTACCCAATACTACCATCACATCGGGAGCATTCACAATCTTGGGTTTTCCCTCTACCGGATACCAAAATAAATCCCCGGCGACAAATACATTTTCGTCATCAGCAAACAGCCATTCTAAATTTTGCTTAATGATGACAATCCAGTCAAATTGTTCTGTATTATTGGCCATTGGCTGTCCGTCACAGTCGGGGTAAATAATTTCTGTTTGAGTTGTTGATTGCAGTTGAGTAACCATAATTGTAATGGGCCGATCGCAGTGATATCTATAATACTAGCTTGACAATAGAAAGTTTGGCCTAATCAATAGGTACGTTGTTGCGCTTTAGCGCTATCTTAAAGAGCGCTGAAGCGCAACAACGTACCAAATATTTAACTATGACTAATCGACCGGACATGATATGAGATCTCCAATCTGTTATAAACCAAAAACCGATGTAATTAATGGTAACAACTTATTCCAAGATTCCACAAAAGTTGCAGCAAGAGGTAGTCCGGTAACTATTCCTTTTAGCATCGTAATTGCAGTATCGGCGATATCTTTCTTATCCTCATCTTTGGGATTTTGACCCGCTTCTGCTAAGGCTTTCACCTGTTTTAATACCTTAGCTTTGTCCTTATCTGATAAATTGGTGTCAGATTCAATTGCTGATTGTAATTGCTTTAACAAGTCTGCCAACTTTGGCGCTTCTGGCGTGTTTGAATTTTCAAGTTCACCGATGCTAACAGTGACAGTCCCGCTAATGTCACCGCCTGCAACTCCGGTCATTTCTTTACCTGCGACACCGCTATTGTCGCCGCCTACGATACCTGCAACATCGCCACCAACGTCGCTAATGTTGAAACTGCTGCTTTTGTCTGACATAGTACCTCCTTGATTGTGATAGTTTTCTGCATAAAAACCCGGTCGCTGTAAAGCCGTTTCTAGCATCTTTTGTAAACTGATAATTCTATCATCTTTTTCGGCTAATCTGGCTTTTAACTCTTGATTTAATACTTTAATTTCGTTATAATTATCAAAATATTCACTACTCAATTCCGAACGATTTGCACTAGCAGATGTTCCTGCACGGAGTAAGACTTTATCAGCGCCACGTTTTTCAATTGACACAATTTCTAACTCTGCTTCTGGGTGGTTTTCTGCTAACTGTTTAAAGGCAATTGCTATGGCACGCGGATCAACATTTTGGTTGTGGTAAAGGTCAAGGGTATCAACAATTGGTTTAATAAAATCACCGAATTCGCCATCGGCAAAAACTTCTTTATTGTTATCAGGTTTGCGAAATGGATTGGGGTTATATTTGGTAGGTAGTCGCATATAAACATATTCGCACCTTACACCATCAAACTTAGTTCCCCTCGTAATTCCCCAATCTTCAATATATGCGCCAGTGAGAGTAGCGCCAGTAAAATCGGTTTTATCTAACTGTGTTTGGACTAATTTTGCTCTGGATAAATCGGCATCCTGTAAATTGGCATTTCTGAGGTCAGCATTGATGAAACTCGCATCGGCTAGATTAGCTCCTTTTAAGTTAATTCCTTGCAAGTTCAAACGCTTAAAATTTTTATCCTGTCCCTGTCCTATTATTACAACCTCTCGCACTTGGGGGATTTTTAAATAAGTTTCTCCAGGTCGAGCTAAATCTAATTTTTTAGTGTCTTTAAAACAGGTATGAGTAAGAATAGCATTTCTGAAGTCAGTATTTTTAAGAGTGGCTTTGGTGAAATCAGTATCGGTTAAATTAGCATAGCGAAAATTAGTGCCTCCCGTAGCAGCAAAAGCTACAGCAATTGCGCGAATCCACGCATCTCTGGGATCTCCTTTAATTGCACGCCAGCCAAGATAACTATACAACAGTATCGATACGAAGGCGATGGCGCTGGCGATGGCGATGGCGCTGGCGATGGCGATGGCGATGGCGATGGCGATGGCGTTAATTCCTCGATAAATCAAGAGGAAATTAAAAGCTAAAAATACGATTAGACTTACCCAGCCGACAATAGCGTTTTCCAGTTTTGGGCTGGTTATGTATGACACCAAAACGCCTAAAAATACTGTCAAAAAACTCGATATTACTAACAACACTAAACAACCAAGGAACAGCGTAATTACCCATCGCTTCGGTAATCCAGCTTTCGCCCCCACAAACTTAGCACCAGTCAGGTTAGCCTTACTAAAATTAGTCCCCCTGATATCAGCTTCCGAAAAATCTGCACCCGATAAATCTTTACCTTTAAAAGACAAACATCGGAGATTTTCACCGCGAAAATCTCGCCTCCCCTCTCCATAGCGCTGCAATACTTCATTCGCTTTCATAACGACTGAGAATAATAGTGACGCAAGTTGCTAGTTATAAGCATACCAGATTTTCAATCCCCCTTAACAAGGGGGACTTTGATAGATGTTTGTCCGGTTCCCCCCTTGCTAAGGGGGGTTAGGGGGGATCGAAACCACAATTTTTGTAACTAGCAACCGCCAAGGCGATTAGGGCAGTAGGGGCGAAGCATTCGGGTAGTAAATCTTCGGTTTTAACCAATAAATTATATGCCCGAATGCTTCGCCCCTACCCCAGATTTATGGCTTAACCGCCAAGGCGGTTGCTATAACTAGCAACTTGAGTTAGTAATTTCTTTCGCCACCACATCTGGCTGTTCTAACATAGAAAGATGTCTGCTGTCTAGAATTTCGATCACAAAGCTGAATGTTTTTGTAGGGACACGGCATCATAGAATAATGTCGGTTATCGAAAATTTTTATGATGCCGTGTCCCTACAGCAGAATTAACTCCTAACAAACAAGTTTATTACCAACAACAAGTTCGTGAGTTCTTTGAGCAAGTTTATCCAAATTCAAGTGATTATTTGGATCTAGAAGATTTTCCTTCTCCAAAAACTCCAAAATAGTCGATGATAGTAGCAATTCCATATCCTTGGCTCGACTGCTGAGGAATTTATGGGTTTCTATGTCTTCAGGGAAACGTTCGATGCACTCATTGGTATAATGCCAAAATGATCTAACCTCTTGTAGGAGCCGAATCAAGTAGCTGGGACATTCACAAGCAATCACCTGAATTGACTCGGAAATCGCCACCAGTTGCTCGTCAGAAAGCTCTAAGGAAATTTGAATTATGCGATCGGAATTCATCATGTTTAACAAATAGGTAAAGTTTTCATTTAGATCGATCGAGAATAATACTAATTTCTTTCGCCACCACATCTGGCTGTTCCACCATTGCCAGATGTCCGCAATCGGGAATTTCAATTACATTATCCCCACAGCATTGAAATAGGGGATGAAAGCTAGCCAAATGACGAACATATTTAGGTTCCATAATCGTGTCATTGGCACCGGCAATGAAATAAACAGGCTGCTTCAGGCGGGAGACAACCTGTGCATGGCCAGAGGCTGTAGGAGCGGTTAATTCGTAGGCGTGGGGCACACCCAGGATATTGATGCTTGCCATATTTCGATCGTATCCCGAAGTTCTGCCAAAAGCGATCGCAGATCTAGGAATTGGGGA
>Ga0163147_10000125_pt1 | contig 109201 bp, 90 predicted proteins | sample OliLakLV19MP6G1_FD_148597 | JGI IMG/M metagenome (GOLD analysis project Ga0163147, IMG submission 148597) | Freshwater microbial mat bacterial communities from Lake Vanda, McMurdo Dry Valleys, Antarctica- Oligotrophic Lake LV.19.MP6.G1 | ecosystem: Environmental > Aquatic > Freshwater > Lake >... | reverse complement strand
TGTGCTCCAAAAAATAAACGACACCAAATACTCCAAACTGGAAACCCTGCTCCCCGATAAATGGAAACAAACGTGAAGGGTATGTGCAATTTGTGGTGAAACAAGATGGGGTTCAGCGGGGGGTTACATTCATTGGATATGCAAAGCACACCGATCCAGTGTACTTCGTTTTTGTGGGTTGTGATGGAACAGTAGTTTTTTTTACCTCACTACCTCCTCTAACAAGAAAATCAATAATCTTCAATGTTTCAAAAATATAGGGCAAACCCCTGAAGGCTTCAGGCAATATCCACTTCTTGTGATCCACACTCTCAGGATTGTCGAGTGGGTGAATTGCAGTTTGAATAAAATTATCGGTATTTTCCACCCATTTGGCGAAATTGGCTTGCACGGCATTACCTTCCTTCACTGCACCGTTATAAAGATCAATTATTGACTTGTTGCTTCCTGCGGGTGCATTTCCGTCTGCTATCGGTGTATTTACTGTTGTTTGCTCCGATATCAAATTGATTGTGCCTTCTTGAATGAAGTCTCCACCCACTTCCATTGACGAGATATTGGGCGTTAGCTGGTTTACTTCATTGATACTATTTGCGCAAGTGCAAGGGTCATAAGCTACGGGAATATCTGCCATGAACCACCTTCCACCTTCTGGATTTTGATAGTCATTGGGCACTGATGCCAATATGTCTTTCTCAAATTGGTCCAGCGCATCAACAAAACTTTTGGCATAAGCCAAAGCAGCACTTTGTTTATCACTGCCATTGCTAAATTTGAATCTCAACCTCCCTGCACTTAATCCATTACCAACATCTGTTTGGGCATACAGGAAAATGCGCAACACACCGCGAAACCTGTTATGGAGGACAAAACCCGGATTCTCCACATATTCGTTTGGACCTAGGCCTACCCCAAAGCTTTTATAGACCAGTTCCCAACCATCCGAAGTTTCAAAATCTCTCTCATTAGAAGTAATAAAAAGATGCTCCGTGTTGGGTTGTGTAAACAATGCGGCTTCAAACGGGCTTGGCAGGTAAATAGCGGACAATGAATTGTCATCATTGATAACGTAGGCCATCCAATTGTTTGGGCTGTCGTCACGCCAGTCCCAAATGTTTGTGGTATGGATAAAGTTCTGTGCATTGAATTCGTCACAATACTGCGCATCAGCAAAATTGAACGAGAAAAATCCAAAGCAGAAAAATATTATTTTATTCATGTGCATGAATATTCGACTAAAGTTCCTGTAAATTTTCGTGTAAAAATCCCATTACCAGTGCCCATAACGAAAGTGGCCGACAGTTGTTTAAAGTCGGTTGAGATATGGCCAAAGGATTCGTCTGAGATACCAGTATTGCACGGCTCTATTGTAGTCCCAATGTGAAACGATCTGTGGCTGAAAATTGACAGGGATACACCTTCACAGCCTTCAGGGAGATCACTCATAATCCAGTCAGCATCGGAAAACGGCCAGGTTACAAGGTTCTCATAATAGAATGTTGTCGTTAGTGTTTCGTTAGGATTATCGTCAAAGGTGCCGGTGTATTGTTTGCCCCAAATGGGTAAGTCGTGCCGTGCAACCGGATGAATAACAATGGTACTTGTTTTTACCACGGGTTCATCAGGAAAGCATTCCTCTTTCTTGCCATAAACTGTGAGCTTGACATCTACATTGGAGTATGGCCCCGAGAAGCCAAGGCTAAGTACCGAGCCGGAATAGACTGTGGGGTCCTGACCTACCTGCCAATGAAATGAATCGGCTTCCAAATACAGTGCTTCGCAAGTAATTCCGAGCCCGAATATGATGGAGTCCTGATCAACGATGTAGTCTATGTAATCATTGGTGGATTGTTGGTAGTACATCACAAACTCACCACTCCAGGGCACCTTGTCATAACAGGGATCATAGTTCTTGCAATCCGCATCAGCAGGATCATCGCATCGGCAACAACTGTCTAACATCACCAGTGCAAAAAGCCACATCATGACTAGTAAAGCATACTTCAATACATTCTTCATGTTTAACCCGGCATATTATTGTTTAATAGTAAGGCGTTGAATCTGCTCCTCAAGAACAGTAAAGCGTTTTTTCAGGTCTTCACATTGGCTGCTCGCTTGTGTAGCTAATGCTTTTGCATCATTGGCATCTGCTTGCGCATCAATGGCTAATTTCTCCTGAAGCAATAATTGCATTTCGGTGTTCCGTAATTTCATTTCCAAATCAATAATATAAAGCGTGTTTTCCTCAGCGCGCTTCAACAGGGAAGTACTCATAGAAGCAAGATCAAATCCACCTCGCTCCTCAACTTCTGCCTGGCTTGGCATTTCAGGCAAATGTCGGTGTTGATTGATGTATTGAGCAAGCACAAGTAAAGGCATGAGATCGTAATCATCAGAGAAAACAAAATCGCACCAACCCGGATTATTAACACGCACTTCACACGCCCGAACCTTACCAGCAACGTCCAGCAAGTAGGCAGCATCAGGCACGGCAGTTCCAATACCCACTCTTCCATCTGCCTTTATTACAGTGAGTACATTTGGACTATTGTAAACTTCAAAAGCGTTGACGTCTGCATTGGAATTTGTTTGCACTCTCAATCCATAACCCGTTGCGGAAGTTTTCTTGATTAGCATCCCGCTGATGGTACCAGCAAAAAGATTGAGTTTGGTTGATGATCCACCACTTGCGCCAAACATATCAATCCATCCTTCGTTACGCAGGCTCATCTGTGCTGCCCCGTTAATCAGGTACATACGCATATTGTTATCGTTGCTTGTGAAGTAACAGGAATTACCCAGCACACCAATGTGCAGACCATCGGCTGCTCCAGTTCCTGTTTCCACATTGGTGAATTAAAGGAAACTTTCAGTACCAGAAGGAATAATGTCGCCATGGTGCTGTGCCGTGGCGTTTCCTGTGCCAAGAATGTGCATGTTGTAATTGGGAGATGTAAGGCCTAACCCCACTGCACCATTGTTGGCTTTGATTGTCATCCGCTGTTGGCCTCCCGCCCAAATGTTGAGATTGTGAGCGTTGTTGGTGCCTAGCCTGCTAGTGGCGGTTGCATCGTTGCCTCCAAGTAGCCAATATTGTGCATTTGCACTGCCTAACGCAGCACTCAGAATTAATGTGATAACGATTTTCATGCCTTTCATTTTTTAAGAGTATTTGTTACAAAAGAATTCTATTCATCTGCAACTTTGGTTATTAATGGTTGATTAATTCCATATGGAAATTTCATTATGCAAAGAAATCAAATTTTAGTTCCGGGCGAAAAACGCCTCCACCCAGAAATAATCGGAACTCATTTACTTTGCAAACACAAATTCAGGAACCATGAAAAAAAACACGAACATTACAGGTGACAGAATCAGGTCATTCAGGCAACTTCGCAAATACAGCCAATCCTATATGGCAGAACGTTTAGGAATTACTGAGTCCACTTATGGAGATATTGAAAGAACGGGTGAAGTTGGCGTTATACGGATAAAAGAAATTGCCCAACTACTAGAGGTTCCTGTTAAGGCTTTGATCACTGAACACGGTCCTACAATTACATTCATTAACGGAACTTTCGAGATTGGTTATGTGCAAGCCCAGGAATTTCAGCACGGCCAGATGGAACTGGTAGAACGAATTATTTTTCCTCTTGTGGAAAAACTGTTTAAGCCGATCCACGATGAGTTGGAATTTATGAAACAGGAGAATGCGCGAATTTTTTCCCTGTTTGAAAAATCTGTTTTAGGCAAGACATAATAGTGAACCAATGAAGAATTTTTTCATCATCATTTCAACCCTCACACTGGTTTGCTGTAACACAGCACAAGATTACAGCAAAGAGATTTCGATGCTTGATTCACTTCATGTACTCATCACACAAATAGAACCGGAATTTATAGGTATTGACAAGAAAAAAATTAAACCCGCGGTGGATAGTGTAATGGCCGACCTCAAGTACATCGAAGAAAATTATGAGGGCAATATGCGCGAAGATTTGGGGAAACTTTTTTCTGATTACCGTACCATTATCAAATTACTTCCTGATTTCAACAAACGGTACAACCGGACTGAAAAGGAAATTGAAGCCACTAAAATTCAACTCACCAACCTGAAGATTGCTCTTGCAAAAGGTGCCACGCAGGATTCTGCCGGAAACAAGATTACTCAAGGATATGTACAAAAGGCATTTGGTGAAGAAAAAATGATGGCTGAATCGTTGATAGGCGAAATGATAATATTGACGGAACGGTCCGCAACGTTGGCTGAGCGTTACGATTCGCTGAGGCCGTTGGTAAAATTCTATGTAGATTCCATTCCACAAAAAATTAAGCAATGAAATACATCGTCCTTTTTCTTTTCTCGCTGCTCGCCATTTCTGTAAATGCGCAGGAGGATGACCTAGAACTTGCAGAATACTATTATTCGCAAGGTCAATACGAACAAGCAAAACTCTATTACGAAAAAATTTACAAAAGCAACCGCACCACAAGGGTTTACACCAATTATCTCAACACGTTGGTAGCGCTCAATGATTTTGAAGAAGCTGAAAAACTGGTCAAGAAAAAAATAAAGACAGACAGCGATGATGGAATGGGCTATGTGAACTTAGGAGAACTCTACAAAAAATTTGACCGGGGGGAAGAAGCCAAAAAAAATTTCGACCAGGCTATTGAAATTTTTGTCCCTACAAGAAACAATGCTATTAAGCTAGCCAATGAGTTTTCGCGCATCAATGAATATGAATATGCCCTTGGGGTTTACGAAAAAGCCAAAGCCAAGGCCAACGATGGCTATTCCTACTCATACGAGGTGGCCAACCTCCAAGGCATCATGGGGAACTACGATGCGATGACCGAAGCGTTTCTCGACCTGATTCTTGAACAACCCAATTACATCCAAACAGTCCAGAATTCTTTCAACCGAACACTCAACTTTCAGGAGAACCCACAGAATATGGACATGCTGAAAGGCAAGTTGCTGAAACGCTCGCAGAAATACCCGGAGCAAACTATTTTTACTGAAATGCTCACCTGGATTTTTATGCAGAAGAAAGATTTTGCATCCGCCTTTGTGCAAGCATCGGCACTCGACAAACGACTTGGTGAAAATGGATACCGCATTGTTGACCTCGCCCAACTGGCTGCCGGCAATAAAGATTACACGACTGCAAAGAGTGCCTATCAATACGTTATAAACAAAGGCCCGGTGAGCGAGTTTTACATCACTGCCCGAATTGAAAAACTCAAAACCGCAGGAACCGAACTTTCTGAAAGACCATCTTCCGATATAGAAGCGTATCGCCAACTTGAAACCGAATACCAATTAACACTCGATGAGGTTGGAAAAAATGCCGAGACCGCCATCATGATGAAAGAACTTGCACACATCAAAGCATTCTATCTCGACAACATTGATGCGGCAGAAGCAATTCTTGCGGAGGCTATCGAAATTCCTGGGCTGTATGAAAAAACGCAAGCGGTATGCAAACTCGAACGTGGTGACATACTCTTATTGAAAGGTGAGGTGTGGGAAGCATCGCTTCTTTACCAACAAGTCGAACTCGATTTCAAGGAAGATGCATTGGGGCATGAAGCGAAATTCCGAAACGCAAAAATTTCGTACTACACAGGAGACTTTGAATGGGCGCAGGCTCAACTGAATGTACTGAAAGCATCCACTTCAAAACTTATTTCGAATGATGCTATTGATTTATCCCTGCTCATTACTGACAATTTCAACATGGACACGATAACTGCTCCCATGGAAATGTTCGCGCGAGCGGATTTGCTTTCTTACCAGAACAAAACCGACAAAGCGATTATGACCCTCGATAGTTTGGAAAACCAATGGCCGATGCACAGCCTGGGTGACGAAATCAAGATGATGAAAGGCAACATTTATTTCAGCAAAGGTCAATTTGATTTGGCTAAGGAGTATTACCAAAAAGTAATTGACCTCCACTTCATGGACATCACTGCCGATGATGCCTTATTCAAACTGGCCGATATGAACCATTACATTTTCCTTGACACCGCAAAGGCCATGGAATTGTACGAAAAACTCATCACGGAATTGCCCGGAAGCCTTTACATAGTTGAGGCCAGGAAGCGGTTCAGAGAGCTGCGTGGTGATGCGGTGAATTGATGGTCAGAAAAAAATTTTCAAAAAAAATTTGCTTTCACAACTTCAGGTTTCCTTACTTTTGAACACGATTTTAGAATTTATGAACAATCAAATCAATTTTTGTTGCTGTTGTTGTTGTACCCCCACATGGGTTCGGTAGCGGCTTTCAGCAAAAATTGATTCACTGATAAAAAGAATTTTCAAAGCCCTCCGGATTCAAACTCCGGGGGGCTTTTTGTTTTGGTTAGTTCAGGTTAATGCAAGTTAAAAAAAGATGAACCGTCAGAAAATGAGTAGTTGCTGTTGCAAAAAGCGAGCGGGGCATCCTTTGTTTCTCCACCATTCAACAAGAAATTGAAGAAGGAGAAACCAAGAAAAACAGGCGAAGCCCTTCAACGAAAAAGCAAACGAAGGGCTTCGCTTTTTTACCAGAGTACACATCAAAACCATAAATAATTTCAAACGCAAAAATTAAATAACAAACAAACATTATGAGCACAGAAACATTATCACTAAACGGTGTACGGAGCCTTCCACGCATTGGCGACAAAGCACCCGATTTCACAGCCATCACCACAGTAGGTGAAGTAAATTTTTCAGAATGGGCAAAAGGCAGTTGGGTTGTCTTCTTCGCCCATCCTGCCGATTTTACACCGGTGTGCACCACTGAACTTATTGAGTTCGCAAAGAACAAAGACTACTTCGCGGGACTTAATACCAAACTCATTGGTATTTCCATTGACAGCATTCATGCGCACGTTGCATGGGTTCATGCCGTGAAGGAAAAAACCGGTGTGCTGATGGATTTCCCCATCATTGCAGACCTCGACACCAAGGTTGCTCAGATGTACGGATTGCTTCATCCGGGAGAAAGCACCACTGCAGCAGTTCGTGCGGTGTTCTTCATTGACCCCAACCAGGTGATTCGCGCAATCATTTACTATCCGCTGAACGTAGGACGTAACATGGAAGAAATAAAGCGCGTGATAAAAGCATTGCAAACAGCAGACAAAGAAGCATGTGCACTTCCTGTGAATTGGATGCCGGGCGACATGGTGGTTATTCCGCCACCCAAAACTATTGCTGACCTGGGCAAGCACGATGGAAAGGAAGGCGTGGAGAAAACTGATTTCTATTTACTCAAACGCCATCTGAACTGATAAAAACCAATGAGCCAAAAAACAGGGTGGTTGTCAGTAAAACGTCCACCCTGTTTTCAAAAAAACTAATCCGAAAAACTGAATTATGAAAACACTGGTTACTGAGTGGACAGCAGCAGAACGCATTGCCGAAATGGAACACTTCGTAGGCAACACTCCCCTGTTCCGCATCAAATCGCTTTTTAGTAAACCCGGAGTTGAGCTCTACGCAAAAGTAGAGTGGCAGCAGTACGGTGGCAGCGTAAAAGCCCGTCCTGCCTACAATATTATTCGATCTGCCATTCACGATGGTCACCTTACAGAAGGAAAAATATTGCTCGATGCAACGAGTGGAAACACCGGAATCGCTTATGCCATTTTTTGTGCAGTTTCCGGAATTCCTCTTACGCTTTGTATTCCTGAAAACGCTTCGCGAGAGAGAAAAAGCATTTTGAAATCGCTTCGCGCCAACATTGTGTACACCAGCCAGTATGAAACCACTGATGGCTCACAAAGAGTGGCGAAGGAGATGGCCGAAAATGAACCGCACAAGTATTTCTATGCCGACCAGTACAGCAACAGGAACAACTGGCTTGCCCACTACAACGGCACAGCCCAGGAAATCTGGGAACAAACCGAAGGGCGCGTAACCAACTTTGTAGCTGCCCTGGGAACCACAGGCACTTTCACAGGAACCGGAACACGCTTGAAAGAATTGAACTCGAAAATTCAACTCACTGCTCTTCAACCGGAAACTGCATTGCATGGACTGGAAGGATGGAAACATCTTGAAACTGCAAAAGTTCCTGCCATTTACAATGACCAGCTAGCCGATGAATTCCGAGGAATTGATACACTTGAGGCTTATGAAGTGATTCGCGATGCAGCGAAATTCGAAGGCCTGCTGCTCTCGCCTTCATCAGCAGCGAACCTTGTGGGCGCAATGCGAGTAGCAGAGAAACTTGAAAGTGGAGTAGTCGTAACAGTGTTGCCCGATAATTCTGACAAGTACGGAGAAATAGTTCAACATATCTTTAAGAACTGAACTATGAGTTCACGCAAAAACACGAAGTAAGTCCAAAGACGCAAGGAAACCTTATGAAAAATCTCAACATAAAAGAACAAGCACTTGAAGTAATGAAGGCGGATGCAATCCATTCGTTTCCGGATGAGTGCTGCGGATTTTTTTACGGCAACGAAACTGAAACAAGAAACGTAACACTGGCTGTTGCTGTGCAGAATTCGAAAGACGGAGACAAGCGCAGACGTTTTGAAATTTCGCCATTGCAATACATGAAAGCGGAACAGTTCGCCATTGAAGGTGGATTGACTCTCCTTGGCGTTTATCACTCGCATCCTGCGAATCCGGCCATTGCGAGCGAACACGACAGAGTAGTGGCCATGCCTTGGTTTTCGTACATCATTCTTTCCACTTTCGAAAATGAAGTGCGGGATGTGAAATCGTGGCAACTGGATGACGAAAGAAAGTTCGTTGAAGAAACTATTGTGCAGAAATAAATTGTCCCGACAACTATCGAGGTTAAAAACTGAATAACGAATGTCCAGCATCGAATAACGAATACTCACAACTAAATAAATCAACATCCCGATAGCTATCGGGACAACAAATCACTAAATCACAAATTGATTATGCCAAAACTCATTATCCCAACACCCCTTAGAAAATTTACTAATGACCAACCGAGCTTCGAAAGCAAAGGCGGAACGGTTAAAGAAATCATTGCTGATCTGATTCGCACTCATAGCGGGTTAAAGCAACACTTGTTGGACGATGCCGGAAACCTCCGCTCGTTTGTGCGTGTTTATGTAGGCGAAGATGATATCCAATCACTCGACAAGGAAAACACAGTTGTACCTGAAGGAACTACTGTGAGCATCATCCCGGCAATCGCGGGAGGTGCTAAATAGGAAGTCAAACACAAACATGAAATACTAACATCTGAAAAATGGAAAAGAACGGAATACATTTCTCAAAGGAAGAACTGGAGCGTTACTCACGCCACCTCATCATTCCTGAATTCAACATAGAAGGACAACGCAAACTGAAGAACGCAAAAGTTCTTGTGGTGGGCAGTGGTGGATTGGGAAGTCCTGTGTTGCTTTATCTCGCAGCGGCCGGTGTCGGGCACATCGGCATCGTTGATTTTGATGTGGTGGATGAAAGCAATCTTCAGCGGCAGGTATTGTTCGGTGTCGAGAATAAAGGTGTACCGAAAGTGGATGCTGCGCTCGCGAGATTGAAGTCACTCAATCCGCACGTCAGCTACAAAACTTACAATGTGAAACTCACTTCGCAGAATGCACTTGACATCATAAAGGATTATGATGTAGTTGCAGACGGGACAGATAATTTCCAGACGCGCTATCTCGTTAATGATGCATGTGTGCTGCTCGGCAAAGTGAATGTGTATGCAAGCATTTATCGTTTCGAAGGACAAGCATCTGTATTCAACTACACAGACAAAAACGGTGTGCTCGGTCCAAACTATCGCGACTTGTTTCCTTCACCACCACCACCCGGGCTTGTTCCCAGTTGTGCAGAAGGTGGAGTACTTGGTGTGTTGCCCGGAATTCTCGGTTCTATCCAGGCGCTTGAAGTTATCAAGGTGATTACAGGCGTGGGTGAAACATTAAGCGGAAGATTATTCCTATTCGATGCAGCATCTTTTGAAACGCGGACGCTGAAGGTTAGACGCGATCCTGCTAATCCTTTGAACGGAACTCAGCCAACACAAACATCCTTGATTGACTACGAACAATTCTGTGGAATTGGAGTGGCTGATCACAAAGAAGAAACGAAAGTGAAAGAAATAACCGTACAGGATTTGAAAGAACTCTTCGACACGAATACAGATTTCCAATTGATTGATGTACGTGAACCGTACGAATATGACATCGCAAACATCGAAGCAGAACTCATGCCGCTGAAAAGTGTGAGCGACTTTGCATCGAAAATTTCACGAGAGAAAAAGGTGGTGGTGCATTGTCGAAGTGGTGTACGCAGTGCAAAGGCTATTGTCGAACTCGAAACCAATTTCGGTTTCGATAATCTCTACAACCTGAAAGGCGGAATACTCGCGTGGGCAAAAGAGATTGATGAAAGCGTTCCGACTTATTGATTAATATTTTTCGATTTAACGAAACGGACAACTACAGCAAAGTGATTGCAGTTGTCCGTTTTCATTTCATAGAATTAGAATAGCTTACTCAGGGCAAACGGTGCCGAAAGCACCCATAAACTCCAGCAAATCGCTAACATTGATCACTCCATTGCCATCAAGATCAGCCGGACAATCATTCACGCAATTCGTGAAAAGACAAGAACCATCATCCACTGTTGCAATAGGATTGTAATTGTCGGCATCTGCATAACTGCAGCCTGGTATTCCGCATTCAATCACTTCAATGTTGGCGGTGTATGATGTGCTCCCGAATCCATTTGAAACTGTCAGCGTAGCGGGATACACTCCGGTAAATGAATAACACACTCCTGTTGGATTGGGCGATGAGGAGTTGATAACGCTCGCACCGCTGAAGGCCCACGCATAAGTGGTAATGGTGCCTCCACTGCTGCCATCATTGTAGTCAATGCATTGTCCAACACAAAGCAATTGGTCTGTTGATGTGAAGAAGGCTTGTGGAATTGGAGTTCCTATCGGACAACAACTTCCGCCATCGGTCATGTTCAGTGTTTCGTTTTGCCAGCAGTTGTATTGGGTGTCGAATAGGTAAAGACTTCCGCCAAATGTGTCGGTGAAGTATTCAGCTATTTGATTCGAGGTATTGCATCCGCCTTGGGTACCCGTCCCGCAACTGTAGCCACAAATGATGTAGGGATAACCATTGCCATCGCTCACAGTGGCTGGTGGTGCAAATAGAATATCGGTGATGCCGGGAGACACTCCGCTGATGGTGGTTTCTGTTACACCCAATCCGCAGTTATCATTTTCACCGATGTATCCTGCGTAAAGCACCTCTGTGACATTACCCACAAATGGGCCGGTGATATTTATCTCCACAGCTTCATAAGTGCATATGCCAATTTTCAAATCGGGTATATCGAGATCGCAGTTGATAGTGACAATGCCGCCATCATAATTGGCATACACCACCACGTTGCCCGATGGGCTGCAGGTTTGGGCGAATGCTGAAGTGCATAAAGTAATCACCAGTAGAAGGGAAAGGGAAATGTGTGTCATGTTTTTGATTTTGCCGAAAATTAGAGCAAGAGGAAGTGTTTGATGAAGGTGTAAAAGAAACCGCCCCTTCACATATCTGCAAAGGGGCGGTTCCGTTTTAGTTAAGGAAAGTAGCTATGGGCAACTGGTGCCGAAGTCTGACATGAAGATCAGCAAATCGGTAACGTTTGTAAATCCATTGCCATCAATATCAGAAGGACAATCTTCTTCCACAGTTACATCCCATGTAAAGGAAGCCTCACAGCCATCTGCATTATCCGCATCCTCCGCCATCGCTGTGAGAACTACCGTGTACGTTCCACCTTGATCGTAAGTATGCATGGGATCATCCGTTCCGTTATGGCTGGTACCATCACCAAAGGACCAGTGCAGGTTTACCAAATCATATCCTGTAGGTGTATCACCGGTTTCAAAGAAGTGAACTGTCAATTCCGAAACTTCAAAGAGGAAGCTTGCATGGTGATCATCACATGGATCACCAATCACGACACACAGCACCGTTACCGTTGTAGTCAACACCACCACATTTCCATCGGCACATGAACTTGTGAGTGTCACGGTATATGTTCCGCTATTCGCATAGCAGTGATATGGATATGCAAGTGTCGAAGTATTGCTGTCACCAAAATTCCAGAGATACGTTGCCGTGTTTGGCGGAATAAAACAGCAGCCCATTTCAACAATGCCAAAGCTCACACAACATTCGTTTACATTGGCGATTATGTCTCCGGGCAACAGGCAACAATCACTTGACGGGCACGGACCTGCTGTCCATGAAGTAACACCGTAATTCAACTGTGCAACACACGCATTCTGGTAAGTAACACCATCACATCCGCAAACCGGATCGTATTCAGTGGTGCAGAAAACTGTCGGGTCAATGAGTCCCGGGTCAATGCAATCACAAATCACATACACATCCTGGCAAATAGTAATGCAATTGCCATCTGAAACTGTTCCGTCAGCATTCACCACTGGGCAGCAACATGCAGTCATACATACATGGTATGTACCGGTGCCGGGAAAGGTGTGCGTTGGATTGTTGCCGGTTGCTGTTGTTCCGTCACCAAAATCCCAGAAGATATTATTCGCGCCATCGCAGTTGTAGATGGGCCAGAATGTTCCCGTGCAATTGCCCAGTTCGCCTGTGAAATCAGTAGGCAGGCAACAGCAATTCACTGTAACAGTATCACAAATTCCAACTGGGTCACATGGATAGATATTCGAAGGACAACACGCATAGAGACACACGATGTATGTTCCCGGATTGTCGTAAACAAAACATGAATCGCCCTGCATGGTGCCAACACCACCCCACTCTACCCAGTAGCTATTGGTCGGCCATACACACCATGTTGGGAAGACAGGTTCAACGCACACAGTGCAGTTGTTCACGGTTGTAATAATGTCCTCGGGTAAGCAGCAGCAATTCGCAGTCACTTGCTGGCAACTGGTTGCGTACGTAATTGTTCCGTCTGAATTCACACAACATGTAGTGTAGCAGATGTTGTACACACCGTTGTTCGGGTAGCAATGGTTATGTGGGCCTGCACCGTAAACCACCGGTGAACCATCGCCCCAATCCAGCGAACAACATGGGCCATCATTCTGGAAAGGATAAACTCCGGTCGCAATTGTCGGACAAGAATTGCCAGTCACCTGGAAACAGCAATCTCCCAAATCAACCAATGCGAAACTTGCATCGAGTGTGCAGAAACAATCCACAACAATAATCTGGCAAGACACCTGCATGTTTATGGTTCCATCAGCATTCATACAGCAATCGGTATTGCACACGGAGTAAATTCCATTCGCAGTGAAGCAATACGTGAACGATTCTCCAGTGCCGCTTGCAATCACAATGTTGTTTGCATCATACACTTCCCATAAGTTGCATCCGAATGTGTCAGAAATAATATTGTCTGGTGTTAGGTCATCGAAAATGTAGCAACACGGATTGATACCTTGTGTAACAATGAACGTGGGATCAACTGCACAAAGCGGACAATTGATGTACGCGTCTTTGCAAATGGTTTCGGTGTAAAGATTTCCATCAGAGCCAATGCAGCACGCGGTGTAGCAAATCAAATAGTAACCTGATTGGTTGTAGCAATGATGATGTGGGCCGGGACCGTAAACTGTTCCTGAGCCATCACCGAAATCAAACGAACAACAATTGTTGTCGAGTATCAATTGCCAGTCAGCGGCATCAATCTGACCATCGCCATTTACATCCACAGTAACTGATGTTGGATCGTTCGGGTCAACGCATAAATTGGGATTTAATGCTACCACATCAACACAACATTGATTGATGCCCCAGTTGAGAAAATCGAAATATGGCTCGGGTATGCATGGTTCACCACAACTCACTGTTACATTTTTGCAGTGCGTTACACAATTTCCGATGGTACCATCAGCATTGATGCAGCACGAGGTCATGCACACATTGTACGTTCCGCTGATTGCATACGTGTGACAAAAATTGGAAGTCACACCTGAACCATCACCCCAATCCACTGTGATAACAGTGTTCGGGTCCGGAAGCGGACAATTGGCCAAGGGTGAGATGCACACACTACAACCCATCACATTGTAGTTGAAAGTATAAGGAACACAACACCCGCAATTCGCTGTGATGGTTTGACAGGATTGTGCAGTGTTGATGGTTCCGTCAGAATTCATGCAGCAATCATCAAAACATATTTGATAGGTGCCGCTTAGTGTAAAGCACCATGTGAAAGATGAACCATTGCCCGTTGTAATTACAGTTCCGCTCTGGTAGATTGTCCAATGTTCACAACCAAAACCGGGAACCGGGTTTGGTGTGAGGTCATCAAAACGGTAACAACAATTACCAAGGTCTGCGATTGCGAACGTGGGATCAGGTGCACAGGGGGTGCCTCCGCATCCAGTTAGACTTATCACCTGGCAGATGTTGTGAAACTGCAATACACCATTCATATCCAAACAGCAGTCGGTGTTGCAAATGGTGTAAATGCCAGATGCCGTGAAGCAAAAGAGATAATTGTCGCTGGTTCCGGAGTTGCCACTGCTTATCAGATTTCCACCAGAGTCGTAGATCTCCCAGAAATCGCACATGGGCATTGTAGCATTGGGCATGTCCGGTGTGTTGTCAGTAAACAACCAGCAACAGTTGCCCTGGTCGGCAGCAGTGAAATCCGCATTGGGATTACACGGCTGTGCATTCAAATTGTTGAACCCACAACAAAGTGTGAGCGACATCAACATGGTCATCAGAATTTGTAGTTGCTTTTTCATTTTTGCTTTTATTAAATGAGTTGAGTTTTTTGTCTGCCTGATGCAGGTTGGTTTTCAATCTTCATTTCGGGTTGCCTTATGCGCGGTCGAAATGTTGGTCAAAGGTGTGCGGTGCAGGTGAGCTTGTACAATACGACAGATGTACCAAAATGCCTTGTGGGCGTGGATTTCAGCGCGTGGCAATAGTGGTCAGGAATGCGGTAAGGAAGATTGAGAATTCGGTTGTGATTCCAGAGGATTTGGTCAACAGAAAAACTTCGAGCCTGATGTGTAGGAGTAAATTCTTAAAACTAATGTCGTAGTCGCAACTTTTCCCTGTTTCGCAAAAATGAAAAAACCCCGAAGTCGTTTGAAACGTCTCGGGGTTCTTCCACAAGAAATTCACACTCTACCTGCCATCTTGTTCAATGCTTCTACCCTGTTTTGCACATGCAGTTTTTCGTAGATGTTGTAGATGTGCGTGCGAATGGTGTGCGGACTCAGGAAAAGTTTTTCTGCAATCTGTTTATTGCGGAATCCTTGTGAAAGCAATTCCAAAATTTCCTTCTCGCGTCCGGTAAGGTCGTAATCATCTTTAGATTTCTTGCCACCATTTTGGAAAGACTCGACTACCCTTCGTGCAATGCTGCTGCTCATGGGGCTGCCTCCATCGTGCAAATCGCGGATAGCCTCAATCAGCATATCACCTGCTGCTCGCTTCAAGATGTAACCTTTGGCACCAGCGGAAAGCGCCTTGAATATGTTTTCATCATCTTCATAAGCCGTACACATCATGATGGGAAGCCCAGGACACTTTTCTTTCATCAACCTTGTGCAATCAATACCGCTCATGCCTGGCAAGTTTATGTCCATGAGGATGACATCACAATTGTCTTCGAAAATTTTTTGCAACGCTTCTTCTGCTGTTGAATATGCAGTGCAGTCAAATCCTGCTGTACTGTTTATTATGTAGCTCAACCCCTGCCTTATGTCGGCATGATCTTCCACCAATGCAACCTGAATCAGTTTTTCCAAGAGACTTATTTTTTGGTTTGAATGCGAGGGCTAAAGTCGGCAGGCGCTCAGAATGTTGCCCTAATACGAATGTCGTATTTGACTAAACAGTAAATCTCAACTCCACCTTTGTACCGTTACCCACCTCCGATGAAAACTCAATTAGTCCCCCCACATCTCGAGCACGCTTTTTCATGCTGATTAATCCCAGCCCGGAGGAATTTATTTTCTCCATATCGAAACCGCGACCGTTGTCCTGTATCTCAATTTTCATTTGATGTTCAACAATGTTCATGTTTACTACTACACGGCTTGCACCCGAATGTTTATGCACGTTGTGCAAGGCTTCCTTCACTATAAGAAACGCATTTCTGCGCACCATGCCTTTCACTTCTGATTTGCCGGGTGTACCAATCAGGTGAACATCACCCTCCAGGCTGTGAAGCTCAAGAAAGTCGAGCGCATACTTGCGCACGAAGTCAACAAGATTGTCTAACCTGTCGTTGGCCGGATTGAGCGACCAGATAATTCCGCTCATTTTGTTGATGATGTCGTTGGCCGCCTGATCAATCTTGTTAATCGGTTCCTCATCCCCGCCTTTCAGTTTCAATTTTGATTTTGCAATGCGCGAAAGAATTACGATGTTGGATAGTTCGGCACCGAGGTCGTCATGCAGGTCGGTTGAAATCCGATTGCGTTCCCGAAGCAAGGCCTGTTCCTGTTGCAGTGCGACAAGTTGTCTGCGGTATTTTCTTTTGGTAAAAAAACGAATGAGCGTGTAAGTAAGAGCAATTGCCATCACCGCCATCAGCAGGCGAAACCACCAGGTGGCCCAATAGGGAGGCAGTACCGCAAACACTATGTCAACAGGTGCGCTCCAGGGCGAATTGTATTTGCTTGCACGGAGCCTGAAGGTGTGGTTGCCGGTGGAAAGAGCATTGAACTCAATGGATCGATTGGTTGTTTTTGTCCATTCGGTTTTATCATCCAGCATATATTCAAACTGAACTTCATTAGGCAATTCGAACGTGATGGCTGTGTAATCCAATTTCAAATTGTGGTTGTGCGAGATATCAAAGCGTTGAAACGGATCGAATGATTTTCCTTCACCGCTTATTTGCAGTATATGGATGATAGGGGGCATTGATTCAGTCCGACCGCTTAAAGCGGGAATTTTGTACAAACCCAGATGGGTGCCCAGTAAGAGGTTTTGTTCGTCCGCATAGACATCAAAAATTTTTGCCGCAGGTATTCCATCCGCCTTGGTGAAATTGTAAAGGGAAGAAATTTTCCCGTTTTCAAAAGTGTATGCAGAAATTCCACTGGACGTGATCACATACTGTCTGTTTTCAAAAATGCGCAACGCCTCGCATTCATTGCTGGCAAGTCCGTTTTGTTTTGAAAGTGATGAAATCACTTTTCCATCGTCAAGGAAAAAAATTCCACTGCCGCGCGTGGCCACGGCAATCTCCCCGGTGGGTGTTTCGCGAATGCAGCTGATTCGCCCCGAAGCTTTTTCATTGAAGTCAACCATTTCTGTCAAACCCTCTTCATCAAAGAAAAATAGTTCGTCATGATTTTCAAACCAGAGTTTTCCATCAGATGCTGCACACATTGAGTAGGTTCTCGAAGTTGGTATCGCTTCTATGGTTTCTACCACACCCAAGGGCTTTTTCAAATCAATGAACTTCATTCCCCGCAATGTGGCGAAGTACAAAATTCTATCTGCCGACAGGGCAATGCCTTTTGGCGGATTCACATCGTATTTAAATGCAGACGGGTCTGGTAATGATGTTGTGCGGGAAAACCTGTATGTGCCTGTGAAAGTGACGAAGTGAATAAATTCATCATCTATGGTAAGTGTAATAATGGGAGTTCCGGTTTCACTTTCGAACACTTTGAATGGCGTACCATCACCCCAATTGGAAATCGAATAAATATCCCCAATAGATGTAGCGAAAAAAACCTGTCCGTCAGCGGTTGATTCTATGCAGGTCACTTTGCATTCCTCGCCCAAATCATAGAACAGGTTGTTCTTCTTTTCGCGGGTGACGCAGAAAACTCCGTGGTCGCGTGTGCAAAACCACTCGTTGCGGTCTTTGTCAACAAGAACAAAGTTCACCCAGTCATTTTCAAAAAGCAATCGTGTTGTTACCTCGCCAGATGCTTTGATTTCCACATGCTCCACTCCTCCACTGAACAATGATATCCAGAAATTTTGTGCATTCGATGCGCACAAACTCTGAGCATTATCTACATCTGAAAAATGTTCGGTGCTTAGAAAAATTTCCCAATGCCCGTTGCGAAATCTTTCCAAACCTTCCGTGCCGAATGAATACATATCTCCGTTCTCGTTTTGTGCAAAACAATTCTGGAGGGTCATGATTCCTTCAATCTCAACAGATGCTCTTGATTGTCCATTCTGCCATTCGAAAACAAGTCCCGGACGGATAAAAAATATCCTGTTATTGTCGTGCTCCATTACAAATGTTCGCCCCCTGTTTTTGAAATGTGCGGTGGTATCGCTGAGCACAATACTCGAAGTGAAGTTGTCATACAGCACCACTTCAGCACCAATTCCGCTGAACCAAAGATTACCCCTGCTGTCTTCAAACATATTCGACATACCGAGACTTTGTATGTGTATCGCCAGGTTCGGTTGGTTTGAAGCAGAATAAATTTTTCCTTCCTGAAAATATGCGAGGCAGCCCGATAACGACAGAAACCAAATTCGTCCGAGGGAGTCTTGGTTGATGCGCAACACTTCGTTGTCACAAAGGCCATCATCAATAGTGAAGTTGCGGAACTCGATTCCATCGAAGCGGCTTACTCCGGCATCGGTCCCGAACCACATAAATCCGTCCTTGTCTTGCGTGGCGCAATACACTGTGTGGCTGGCGAGGCCTTGGTTGATTCCATAAACATCATGAACGGGTTGCTGAGCGCAAACGGAACTTGCAAGCAAAATGCAGATGGCTAAACGGAAGAATTGGTGCACCATTGATTGTGGCTAAAATATCATGAGTTGATTTCATGTGATTTCAACTATCATCCAATAGTCTGAAAAAAATTCAGCCCCGATAAATCTATCGGGGCTGAACATTATGATGACCAACTCAATCTAGTTAGTTACACAAGGTACCGAAAGCTCCCATAAATGCCAGAAGGTCGCTAACGTTTACCACACCATTGCCATCCAAATCGGCAGGACACGGAGCTTCAAAGTTGCAAGTGTCATCATCCAAATTTGCAAGCGGTGTGTAGTTAAGTGCAAGTGGATCGGTGCATCCGGGGAAAATGCACGAACCATCATCCGGAGTTGCCATTGGATCGTAATTGGATGCCATCGGGTAAGTACAACCGGGAATTGGTGGTTGTGAATTTGGAGCACCCGGAGTTCCGTTTGCATCATAAGAGGCTTGCCATGAAGCGGGCAAACTATTATCAAACGATGCATCAATCAATTCAAGTGATGAACAAGTGCCGTTTGCGGCAGGAGGCCATCCGCCCGTATTATCATAAGGTACGCTGTCAACAAAATTTCCAAAACTGTCACCGATGGTAATAGTCTCACCACTGTTGCCAAGGTTATCAGCAGTCCATTGAAGCACAGTAAACCCAAGACCGAAATAGGACGACTCATCAACAGCAAGCACAATGTACTCACCGGGAGCAATGATGAAGTCGTCAGGGAATTCATAAATAAATCCTGCGGTGAAAGAGAAGCCAGTCATGTCAGCGGGTGTTGCTCCCGGGTTGTACAATTCAATGAATTCGAAGAACAAATCATCGCCTTGTGCCGTGCATGGGTTGTAATGAATTTCGTTGATCACCACATTGGGCAGCGTGAAGTAACAAGTGCCATCATTCACTGTTGCAACCGGATCATAGTTCAATGCAGCCGGATCGGTGCAGCCTTCAATGAGGCATGAGCCATCATCCACTGTTGCAAATGGATCAAAGTTGGTTGCAATCGGGTTCGTACAGCCGGGAACAGGAACACCAGTGCAGGTACCATCATCAATTGCAGCTTCAGGATCGTAGTTGATTGCAATTGGATCAGTACATCCCCACTTCATGATTTCGTTCAAATTGCATGGCGTTATTTTGTAAGCACCAAAAGAGAAATACAATGGCCCAATGACAGTGTATGTTTCAAATAGCACTGGTGTATATGCCACGCCAAGGTCATCAATTACACTCATGCCAGTTCCATCATTGATGCTCCATTCACCAAATCCAAGATTGTCAAAATCACAAGCACCGGTTGTTTCAACCAATACTCCTTCCCATTGTTCATCATTCACCGCAAGTGTTCCCATAACTTGTGTTGCAGGAAGTACATTACCGGATGAAACAACAACAATTGTTGATCCGGTGAGAAGTGTGAGTGAAAATGATTCTGTGACAACCGCATCCACATTTACTTCATCTCCCACCGCAACTCCATTTCCGCTTACCCAAATTCCTGAGTAAGGTCCTGTTCCATCCTGAATGGTGAACAATGATGAGAATACACAAGTGACGATTCCGCTTGTTGAGATGTAGGAGCCAGTGCTGATAGTTCCGTTTTGTATCTCTACAATAGTTGCTGGTATGGCAGTTGGTTCTGAAGAATTTTCAGCACCAGGCGTTCCATTCGGCACATACGAAGCTTGCCAGTTTGCCGGATCGCTGTTGTCAAGATTGGGTGCAATAAGTTCGAGAGAAGGACACAATCCATCCGCCTCCACCGGCCAGGGTGATGAATCAGAATAGATCACTTCATCAACCAGTACAGCAGATGCATTGCGCAGTGTAATGGCCTCACCTGTATTGTTGAGGTCACCTGTATTCCATTGTATCACCTGGTATCCACCACCGAGGTAAGAATTCTGATCCTTCGCCACAATAATGTATTCGCCCGGTGCAATAGTCACTGCACCGAACGTGTGCGAGATGGCATTTGAAATTGTCCAACCTGTAAGATCAACACTTACAGCATCCGCATTGTAAAGTTCGAGAAATTCGTAGTAGAGATCTTCCCCCAATGCAACACATGGATTGTAAAAAATCTCGTTGATGATTATGTCCGGTAAATCATAGTAGCATGATCCATCGTCATAAGTCGCCTGCGGATCATAATTCGCTGCTACCACATCGGTGCAGCCGCCCACTATGCACGAACCATCGTCCTGGTTTGCCAGTGGGTTGAAGTTGTCAGCAATGGGATTTGTGCAACCCGGAACGATACCGGCAAAGCAGGAATTCTGTGCACCCGGTGTACCGTTCACCGCACCCGTGTCGCACCACGAAGTAGCATCGTTGTTGTCGAATGATGGATTGATGAGCTCGAGTGTAGGGCCGCTTCCATCAGGAATTGTTGACCACGGTGCAGCATCGTCAAATGCAACTTCATCCACTGTGAGTCCATTGTTCTCGACAAGCCGGACAGTCTCACCATTGTTGCTCAGCGTTTCACCAACGTTCCATTGAAACACCTGGTAACCATTGCCGGTGAAGGTTGCTGAACTCACCGCAACTACTATGTATTCGCCTGCAGCGATAGTGGTGGCAGCAGGGAATGTGTAAGTGACTCCAAGTGTGAACGACCAGCCGCTGAGGTTAACAGCCGAACCCTCGTTGTTGTAAATTTCGATGAACTCGTGCGATGTATCCGGGAAGCCAGCAACATCATCGGGGTTGTAACTGATTTCATTAATGACAACATCGGGCAATGTGTAAATGCATGAACCATCATCTATGGTAGCCTGCGGATCGTAATTGAGTGCAACCGCATCCGTGCAGCCACTGTATTGGCAAGAACCATCATCAATTGTTGCAGCAGGATTGTAGTTGTCAGCCAGAGGATCAGTACAGCCGGGAACGGGTGCGCTGACATCAAAAATGGAAATGAGGTCAAACGCAAATTCTTCGGAACCGGAGTTTGCGCTCGCAAAAATTCTCAACTGGAGTGACGTGCCAGTTCCTGGAATGTCAGCAGTAAAAAGCTGGAATGCCGGAGTGAGTTGCGTGCCATCACCAAGCCCATTGAGGTCAGTATCACGGTTCAACCCAACGTTGGAGGCAGCGGTTGGTGCTGCAAACTGCATCACCTTTATCCATCCTGCACCATCTAGATTGTACTCGACATAAAGTTGATCTGTGTTGTCCCATCCGCTGCCCGTGTTTCCGGTCGCAAAAAGGCCACGCAATTCAATGTCGCCAACCGCACTCACATTAATCGGATTGAAAGTGATAGTCTTGTTGGCAACACCATCTCCCAGGTTAGGAATAGTGGTATCATCCAAATCTTCACCGGCCCAAAAGAATGTTCCGCTCATGCTGTTATAAGGACCCGAAACGTTTGAAATTGTACCGGCTTGCGTACGAGCATAGTGGTCGTTTACTGTGTTGAAAAAAGTGGAAGTGACAGAGTAGGTAACGCCAAGGCCGTTCACCTCGAAGTCCTCAGACCAAACTTGCGCAGTGGCAACCTGGCTTGAAGCATAGAACATTGCGAAAACGCAAAACAAGATTTTTGTTAGCAGTGAATTCTTCATTTAAATTTTGATTTTGTTTGATTACTTAATTGGGTATTCAGAATTTGTTTAGGTGAATTGCTTTCACACGATATCGCGTCAAAGTAAAATGTCTTGATCAATTTTTGAATCTGCAAATTACTTGACTTTGATGTCTTGCTATGTCAAGAATAGTTTGTTTTTCTGACAACAAAAAATTACCAGTCCAATGTGACAGTAAACCCCAAAAGAGCGATAAGGCGCATTCGGGATGGCGGTTGTCCCCGGCAGGTTTCAAGTCCATGCAGGGAAATCGTAAGACAAAACACTCACCCTATTCCTTAACTTGCTAACATTAGCCGGAGGCTTGCTAAAAATCTTAAACAGCCTCTAGAATTTATTGAATCACTCTTCAATCAAAAATCTTTTCCTTACATCCACCAGGTATTTACCGCCTAATGTTCTTCGGCCAATCAAAACCTGGCAGCGCATATCGCTACGGTCGGTGAGTGAAACTTCAGCGCGGATTTTCCGATTGCCGATTTTCAGCAGTGTGAGGATAACAAAACGCAATTCGATTTGGCCGGATGAATTGCGCACAGTCCTTTCCATAAAATTTTTGAACAGGATCTTTTTTTCTCCTCTTCCATCAAGATCGAATGTGGCTTCAAGAAAAACATTTCCTCCCGACTCCACTTCATGGCAGGAGTTGCAATGAATCACGCTGCGATAGGCACCAGTATCCACTTTGGATTCTATATGAACAGAATCGAGTTCAGGAAGATCAACAAATTCCCTCCTGCCTATGGTGGTCACCTCCCTCCTATTCATGGTTAGTTTTTGAATGAATACTGAAAGTGGATCAGCCACCAGCCAGCAGTTTTTTCACCACCTCCGAAATGGCTTTTCCATCCGCCTTTCCCGCAAGAGCTTTTGAAGCAACTCCCATCACTTTTCCAATATCAGCCTGAGAGGTTGCCCGCACTTCCGCAACAATTTTTTTAACCGCAGCGGCAAGTTCATCTCCTTCCATCATTGCAGGCAAATAGGTTTTAATTACATCAGCCTCCAACCTTTCCTTGTCCACCAAATCCTGCCTGTTTTGCGTTTCGAAAATCGCTATGGACTCCATGCGCTGTTTGTAGAGTTTGTTCAGTATGGCAATGCCTCGGTTATCGTCCACCGCACCATCTCCACCTTCTCTTGTCATTTCAAGCAGCAATTTGGATTTGATATCCCGCAGGGTCAGTAGCCTGTCTTTCTCCCCGCTTTTCATGGCTTCCTTGAGGTCGTTGTTTATGCGTTCACTCAGAGTCATAATTCATTGGTTTTTTATGGTGCAAGTTTAGAAACGTTAAGGGATATGATGACGAAAAGAAAAAACGTTCAGCAAAAACATAAGACTCATACTATAACATGACTGCACATGCTATTTCCTCAAGTCAACGAATCTGACTGGCTTCCGCACGACTTCATTTAGTTGAAGTGCAGTTATGGTTTTATGCTCCTCAACAATGACGGTTGGAAGAACACGAAGAATGGACTGGAATTTATGGCTGGTTTTTTCAAGCACATCATGGTGCCCGTGGATGGTGCTTATGCGGACAGTCAACTGATCGTTGTTGTATTCGTCCCTAGTTGCCACCACCACGTAGGTCGCATGTAAAAGTAAACCTGTTCAGCACAACTCCCAGGGCTGCGGCTGCGCGAGCCATTCCATAACCTGAACAATAAGGACTGTGCAGATGCAAAACAAAACGCCCCGCATTTTAATGTGTGGGGCGATCTGATTCAGAAGTTTCGTGATGGCTCAGTCCACTTTGGTATGCAGGAAAGGGTTAGCTTTAAGTTGTACAGATTTTTCTCCGCTTTCGGTTGTAGTTTCGTTCAGGACGTAGCGCGCCACATTGCTTTCGCTGCTTACTGGAGTGCTTTCGAGTGCCACCTTTTTGCGCACGTAGGCGGGTTCGTTTTCCATTTCGCTTACACCACTTGGGGTTTTAAGTTTAATGGTGAGCTCCTTGATACGCATCTCGCGCTCTTTGTTCAACTGGACGAGTTGTTGCCTTGAAGGGCGGTCTTCTGTCGACTCTTCTTTCAGTTTCAGGATGTCAGTGGCCTGCTCCGATTTGCCAGAAGAAACAGGAGTATTCAATTCAAAATACTTTTTCTCTTCGGCCTGCGGTTCTGTGGCCTTGTGTTTAAACTCTACGTGTGCCGGCAATTCCACTTTGCCAAAGAGTGAGGTTTGAGGCAGTGCTGTTTCAGGGGTAATGCTTTTTACTTCTAGCTCCACTTCACTTGCTTTTTCATTGGTAATGAGAAAAGGCTCTTCGGGCGAAGTTTCTTTCACATCATTGACCGGAATAACCTGGGTGGGTTTCTCCACTTTGGCTACCACTTCTTTTACTTCAGTGCTTTCAAGATTAAATTTCTTTTGTTCCGGTTCCTGGCGAAGCACACCGGTATCCACCGTTTTTGCCTTGAAGCCGGTTGCAATCACGGTAACACAAATATCTTCACCCAGGTTAGGGTCTTGCCCATAACCCCAAATCACTTCGGCCTCGCTGCCGGCCTGCTCTTGTATGTGATCAGTAATAAGCGAAATCTCATCCATCAACAGTTCATCGCTTCCGAAAGTGATATTGAGTAGTATGAAGTTGGCACCGGTGATGTCGTTATCGTTCAGCAGCGGAGATTCCAGTGCAATACCCACAGCACGGATACCGCGGCCTTCGCCACTTGCCCTGCCACTGCCCATAATAGCGACACCGCTTTCTTTCATTACGGTTTTCACATCGTTCATGTCCACGTTCACTGTGCCGGTAAGTGTGATAACTTCAGCTATACCTTTTGCTGCGGTGCACAACACTTCATCGGCATGGGAGAAAGCTTGCTTGAGGGTGAGGTTGCCATAAAGTTCGCGCAGTTTGTCGTTGCGTATTATTAAGAGTGTGTCCACCGAGTTGCGCATGTCCACTATTCCACCATCGGCCTGCACGCTGCGTTTTCTTCCTTCGAACATGAAGGGTATAGTGACAATTCCCACGGTGAGTATTCCTAGTTCTTTGGCTGCACGGGCAATGACGGGTGCAGCACCTGTTCCGGTTCCGCCACCCATGCCTGCGGTAACAAAAACCATGTTGGTATCAGTCCCCAATAATGCTTTCACTTCTTCCAGTGATTCTATGGCTGCATTTTTTCCTACTTCAGGAATGGAGCCGGCACCGCGCCCTTCAGTAAGTGTATTTCCCAACTGGACTTTTGTGGGCACCGGACTTTTATCAAGCGCCTGTGCATCGGTGTTGCACACTATGAAGTCCACACCCTCGATACCTTGCATGTACATGTAGTTTACTGCGTTGCTTCCTCCGCCACCAACGCCAATCACTTTAATGATGGATGAATGTTCTTTGGGGAAATTGAAGTTCAGAAAATCTTTTTTGGTTTCCATGTTCCTGTGTTGTGGTTTGAATGTGAGTGAATAATTGGGTGCCTTCCCACCCGGGGTTTCGGCAGGACTAATAAATGAGCTACCTCCAATAAGGAACAACCCCAGTTTTCAAAAGATTGAACGGGGAAATGTTAGTAATCGTAATTCAGCTTTCAAAGTCATGGGATGAGGGTTAAAAAATGCCTCAACACTTGATGCCCCGTATGAATATGCTTGCAATCCTGCCATTGCTTTCGTACCCTTCCAGGGCTGTAGTAACCTTCCAAATAATTTGCTGTCCGGCAACATATGCTTCATATTTGCAGCATGTTTGATCCTGAGAAAGTCAAACATGTTTCATAGTTATTATAAAGTCAACTCGTCATTGCCCTCTAACCCAGAAAAGTGGCGGGAAGACTTTGGTTAAGGTTTAGTGACTTAGGGCTGCCAACGGGCAGCCCTTTGTAGTTGATAGATTTCCTGGTGATAAAACAACGAGGCCACGAAGGCTCGCTCCTACTTCACCCGGCTATTCAAATCTTCGGCACCACCTTTTTTCTCGCGAACTTTTACGTTCATGTTTCCGAAGCGGAGTGAAAAGTCGAGGCGAATTTGTTGGCTCTCCCAGCCACCCTGAACATCCATGTATTGGCCATCAAAATCGCTGATGCCACTCCACTGAGCAGTATTGAACAAATCAGTGTAGGCTATTTTGAGTGTGGCACGGTTGTCCATAAAAGTCTTTTTCAATCCTGCATCAATACTTCCCATTGGGGCGTTCTTGAAACTGCCGCCCCACAGTCCGGGACCATTGTACCACCCGCTCAGTTCGAATGAAAAATCTTTTGGCAGCGTCCATGTGCTTTGTGCATATCCGTTGTATGAAATGAAGTTAATGTCAATTTTCCTTCCGTCATCAAGGTCTGCTTTTGTGCGTTGGTAATATCCGGTTGCGGTTACGAAAATGTTCCACCACTTCTTTAGTTCGAGGGTCGAACTGATACTGAGTGCACCGTATTGCTGGTAGCCCAGGTTGGTCTGGCTGATGTAAGAGGCGTTGCCATCCGCATAGATGTTCATGGTGGAGAAGTCCTTGGTATATGCATAAGTCATTGACGTGTTTATCAACCACGAATAGCTGTGAGAGAGCTCAACGTTGTGGGTGTACTGTGGTTTGAGGAATGGATTCCCTTTTTGGTAGGTGAGTTCATCCAGTTTGAATTCGAAGGGGTTCAAATCCTGGTACGAGGGGCGATCAATCCTGCGAGAGTAACTCAGGTTGAAAGAGTGCTTTTCATTCATGGTGTAACTGAGCGATGCACTGGGGAAGAAATTGGTGTAAGTGGTGTCGTTCGATTCATCCTCCTGGGCAAGTGCATCAAGAATTCCTTCGCTGCTGGTTTGTTCCACACGGCCACCAAGTTGCATTCCCAGTTTGGTCCATTGCCTTTTGTAGTTGAGATAAACGGCATTAATCTGCTCACTGTACTTAAAATTATTGGAGCGCGATGAGTCCAACTCATCCATCCCATCTTCGATATTATAGAAGTTGAAGGTGTTGTCTGTTTCCACCAAAGATGCTTTTACTCCAATTCCAATTTGTCCCTTCAGTGCATTTCGTTCATAGTCGGCCTTGGCGCTGTAGATGTCAATATTGGTAGGTGTAATGGTGCGGTAGTTATTCTCATTGAAAATTACTTCTTCGTTTGCATCGGAATAAGTGTTCGGCTGGAAACTGGTACTGGTAATGCGGTAGATACCATAATCCAGATCCGCTTTGAAAGTGGTGCCGCTTGTATCGCTGAACTGATAGTTGAGGTTAAAGTTTCCATTGTTGCGTTGACCCTCCATTTCCATATTGGAGACAAGGATGCTATCCACGGAGGAGTTTTCATCGGGGCCGATAAATGTGCGGCTGTTGTTCTGCATGCTTTCATCGCTGATGTTTCCGTTGGCAACTATTCCAAGGGTGTTTTTCGGGTTGAGGAAAAAATCAATGCCCGCCTTCATGTTGTGCGGCAAATTGCTGTCGCGCATAACGGTGGTTTGGTCAAAGATGCTTCCGTTCTGCACGCGGTAGAGGTTCATCCAGTTTTCATTGTCGCCAGTCCAGATGCCGTAGTTAGCAAACGCATTTATTTTTTCGTTGCGGTGATTTAATGAAAGCGCTCCGTTGTATTTCGCTGCTTTGCCATAAGCATAACCGAGACTCACTGTGCCGTTCGACCCAAAGTTCTTGTTCTTCTTCAGGCGAATGTTGATGATGCCTGCGGTTCCGGCTGCATCGAATTTCGCACCGGGGTTGGTTATGATTTCTATGGCGGCAATGTTTGAACTCTGCATGTTTTGGAGCATGGCGGCAAGTGCATCGCCATCCAGCGGTGCGGGTTTGCCGTCAATCCAAACCTGCACACCGCTTCTTCCTTTCAGCATTATGTTGTCATTGTTGTCCACCATCACTCCCGGTGATTTGCGCAAAAGTTCCATGGCGGTATTGCCGGTGGCGTTGATGGTGTTCTCGACATTGAACACGGTCATGTCGGGCTTTAGTTCTATCATGGGGCGTATAGCAGAAACTTCCACAGCACCCATTTCTGATGCTGCACTTTTTAAAGTTCTGATGCCCACATTCACCGGTGATGTTGAAACAGCGACAGGTTCGCTATACAGGTTTTCAAAACCCATCAGCATGTATTGAGTAAGGTAGTTACCGGGGACAATGTTTTCAAACTCGAACTTGCCCTTGTTATTGGTTATGGCGCCTTTCACCATGCTGCTGTCTGCTGCATTGAGCAAGAGCACATTCACGAATTCGAGGGGAGTTTTTTGCTCATCGGACACCAGGCCGGTTACAGTGGTTCCGGTTTGGGCCAATGCCGAACACACAAGCAGAGAAAGGAAAGCGGAGAAAAAAGTCTTACTCCTGGGTTTCTTTGTTTTTATGGAATTTGTGAGACTGCGGTTCATCTGGAATTTTGGTTTTTTTGGGAGGGCAAAACTATTGGTACCGTGTTGAGCAGGTTTCTAAAGAATGATAAATGTGCGGTGATGGGGGAGGGGCGGTGAATATTCATTAAAAAGGAAGATAACGGCTTCATCAGCTTTGATGGAGCCGGATGAACTTAATACACGCGCGGAGAAGCCAGAAAAAAAAATTGCTACCCTTGTTGAACACTACCGCGAGCTAGGGATTCTCGGCTTGACCTCGTTTATATGCAATCGAAACTTGCAGAAGAGAAGGGCAATTCCATCTCGCTGCAATTACTTGAAATCTGGGCGCGCCAAATCATAGAGGCCCACATAATGAAAGCGGAAAACAACATTCCCGATGCTCCTAATGAAATTACGTTGGCCATTGCTGGTATAGAGCACTATCAAAAGTGTGGGGCTGAGCGCAATGAGGTGGTGAACGAAGAGATCAAAGTTCGAACAGGAAGGCGAACTAGTGCAAAACATTTCCCCGATCCCGAGAGCCAACTTGAACTGTTTTATTCAAAGGAAATTCAACTTACCTCTCGCATCAGTGTGCGGACTTCTATAGTGAAAATGAAAGACTATTCTTCTTCCGCTTCAAAAAACTCCTTGATGCGCGCAAGGAAACTTGCAGGCCCGCGATTGTCGCGCTGCTTTTCTTTGATGGTTGATTTTTTTCCTTTCACTTTTTCATCCGTTGCCACATCGGCTGTCACGGTGTTGTCGGCCAGATTGTACTGCACCTTGTCGAGGCCGTAAATAACCAGTCCCACCCCTGTGCTGAGAGCAGGCACCAGCATATCCTCTCTGGCCACTTTGCCCACATGTTCGTTGGGATAACCAATGCGGCAATCCATACCGGTTACGTATTCTACCAGTTGCTTCATGTGTTTGAGTTGGGCGCCACCACCGGTGAGTACTATGCCACCAATCAGTTGTTTTTCGTAACCGCTGTTCTTTATTTCGTAGTGAACGTGTTCGAGTATTTCTTCCATGCGCGCCTGCACAATATGCGCAAGGTTGCGGAGCGAAATCTCTTTGGGGTCGCGTCCCTTCAACCCGGGAATGCACACTATTTCATTGTCCTTGTTTTCGGTGGCGAGCGCACTCCCGAATTTCACCTTGAGCAATTCCGCCTGGTTGCGCACAATGGTGCAGCCCTGTTTAATGTCTTCGGTAATCACGTTGCCGCCAAATGGAATCACTGCCGTGTGGCGGATAATGCCATCCTGGAAAATGGCAATGTCTGTGGTGCCACCGCCTATATCTACCAATGCCACCCCTGCTTCTTTTTCTTCATCGCTCAACACGGCCTCGGCACTGGCCAGCGGTTCCAGGGTAAGGGTTGCTATTTCCAAACCGGCCTTGCGCACGCATTTATATATATTGCGTATGGCAGTAACTTGCCCGGTAATAATGTGGAAGTTGGCTTCCAGCCTGCTGCCGCACATGCCCACGGGTTCCTTTATACCCGTTTCATTGTCCACGGTAAATTCCTGTGGAAGTACATGAATAATTTCCTCGCCCGGTAGCATCACCAGTTTATACATGTCCTCCACCAGGGCATTGATGTCGGCCTGTGAAATCTCGTCATCGAAATTTCTGCGGGTGCGCATGCCGCGGTGCTGGAGGCTCTTAATGTGTTGCCCGGCAATGCCCACGTTTACCACTTTTATTTCGACACCGCTGGCCAGTTCAGCTTCCTTTACTGCGGCCATAATGCTGATCACGGTTTTTTCTATGTTGGCCACCACACCCCTGTTTACGCCAATGCTCTCGCTCTTGCCGATACCAAGAATTTCGATCTTGCCATGCTCTGCTTTTCGTCCCACAAGGCAGGCAATTTTGGTGGTTCCTATATCCAGTCCTGCAATAATGTCGTTGGTTGGTTCCATAAATTTTATTGGGTTGTGCACACCACCTGGTCTTCATATTCAAGATTGATGGCGGTGTAGGGGTTGATGTTTCGCTGCGGAAGTTCATGGGCATAAAAGGCCATGAGTTTTTTGTATTTCGTTTCCAGTTCATCCACGTTGCCGAAGATGATGCGGTGATTTCCTACTCGCGGAATCACTTCGAATTTTTTTTGTGCGTTGATGTGCACGTGCTCCACCTGCGCTTGGAGAAAAGCATTGGCTTGGATAAAGCGCGTGAATGCGTAAATATCATCGAGCAACGAATTTTTAATGAAGGCGCTGCTTGCATTTTGGGAGATACTTCCCCGTTGCATCTTTTCGCTGATGTGGCCGGTGAACACCGGAACGTGCGCAGTAAACAAGGGGCTAAGGGGCATGGTGTAGCCCTCCTTATCAATATAAAAACTGCTGCCATCATTATTCAGTATCCGTGCAATGGGAATAAGTTGGGTCACCTTCACTACACATCTTCCATCCACGGTAATAAACACATTGGCTTTGCGAATGCTAGGATTGCGCACGAGAGCTACATGAATTTTGTTGATTTTAACCTGGCTTACGGGAGTGCCCACAATGCTGTCGCCCAAGGCAATTATTTGAACACGGATCGTTGCTTCGCTGATAAAATTCTCCTCCGCATTCTTTTCCACTTCCACATCCAGCTTCCAGCAAATGGTGTCGTTTTGTTTTTTGTTTACAAAGCCCAGCAATACAAACAGCGCCAATGCTCCTCCAACAGCAATGAAGTTAATGGCAAGAACCTTCCAGCGTTTTTTCCGCCTAATTTCTTTTTGATATGTGTTGGTGGTCTGCGTCAATTTAGTTTCGGGTTCCATGTTCCGGGTTCATAGTTCATGAGGTTCCCGGTTTCTTGTTACTTCGATATTCGTTTTTCAAAGTTCGATATTCATTCTTTGGTCTTCGGCCCCCGGTCTCTCATCATCGATCCCCCGTCTTCGGTCTGCGGTCATCCGTCTTCATCAACTGATGCACCGGCTGAACCCACGCGTCAATATCCCCTGCACCCAACATCAGCACTACCTCCACCTCGCGGCTTCCCAATTCCGCTAATAACCCGCTTTTCTCTACCAGCATTTTATGGGGCTTCCTGATTTTATCCAACAGCATTTGTGAATCAATTCCTGGCAGCGGCAATTCGCGGGCGGGATAAATGGGAAGGAGGATGATTTCGTCCAGCAGTTCGAGGCTGCGGGCGAAGTCATCGGCAAAATCGCGCGTGCGGGTGAAGAGGTGGGGTTGGAAAATGCCTGTAAGTTTCTTGCCCGGATACAGTTCGCGGGCAGAGCTGATACAGGCGCGGAGTTCCTCCGGGTGGTGTGCATAGTCGTCAATCAAAACAAGATTGGGTCTCTTGATGATGTATTCGAACCTGCGCTTCACCCCGAGGAAGGATGCAAGGGCTTCGCGGATTTTCTCAGGTTCAATCCCGATTTCAAGACAAACAGCACAAGCGGCAATGGCATTTTCGACATTGTGCCTTCCGGCAAGACCTAATTTCAAATTGTTGCGGATGCCACGAAGCCCGAAAACGTATTCACCATTTTCAATTCTAATGTCTTCAGACATGTAATCAGCACTTTCGGTGATGGAGTAATTTGAAATCCGGAATCGGGAATCTTGAATTGCAAGAGGAAGATCCTTCCTCACGATTAACACCCCATCATCTACCACCCTGTTTGCAAACAGGTTGTAGGATTCAATCATATAATCATGTGTGCCATAGATGTCGAGGTGGTCAGCATCCATGGAGGTTATCACTGCAATGGTGGGTGACAGGGTGAGAAACGAACGGTCGTATTCGTCCGCCTCCACCACGGTCCATTCCACACCTGGACTCAACAACAGGTTAGTGTTGTAGTTTGCAGTGATACCTCCAAGGAATGCATTACATCCATGTCCACTGGAAGTCAGTATGTGTGCTATGAGTGCACTTGTAGTTGTTTTTCCGTGAGTACCGGCCACCGCTATTGTTTTTGATGTTTCAGTAATCAACCCCAACACCTGCGAACGCTTGAGTATGGTGTAATTGTTTTGCTGAAACCACAGCAGTTCGTTGGAGTCTTTGGGGATGGCGGGAGTGAGAACGACCAGTACTTTTTCTTTCTCTGAGAGTTTTACGAGTTGTGCAATTTCAAGAACCGAATCCTCAAAATGAACTGCTATGCCTTCCATCTCCAGTTCCGTTGTCAGCGGTGTTGATGTTTTATCATAGCCCATCACTTGTTTTCCCTGCGAGTGGAAATAGCGCGCAAGAGCCGACATACCGATACCCCCGATGCCAAGGAAATAGAATATGTCGTATTGATTCAGTTTCATTTTGTACTCTAGGAGTGAGTGTCAACAAGTTTGAATACTTCATTCGCAATAGCCTCAGATGCATTTGCAAAACCTAGTTTGGCGATGTTCGTTGACAGCGAATTCATTTTCGTTTCATCATTTAGCAGCGCAATGATTTCGTTTCCCAAAACTTTTTCTGCTTCATCGTCACGAATAAGTACAGCCGCCTTTTTGTTCACCAGTGCCATCGCGTTTTTTGTCTGGTGGTCTTCCGAAACGTTGGGTGAGGGAATGAGTATGGCAGGTTTTTTCACGAGGCACAATTCCGAAATACTCATGGCGCCTGCACGCGACACAATGATGTCGGCAGCAGCGTATGCCAAATCCATCTTTTGGATAAACTCAAATACATGTATGGCATCGGAATCATGTGCAACAGCAAAGGCGAGTGCGCTCTGTGCATATGATTTACCGGTTTGCCAGATGATCTGGAAATCGTGCTTCACAAGTAAATCAGCACACGAACGGATGGAATGATTGATGGTTCGTGCCCCCAGGCTCCCGCCCACAACAAGAAGTGTTTTTTTATTTGGGTCGAGATGAAAAAACTCCTGTGCATGATTTCTTTTTCCATCGAGTTGCACTACTTCGGGTCGCACCGGATTTCCGGTAAAAACTATTTTGTGGTGGGGGAAGAATTTTTCAAGGCCTTCGTAAGCCACACAAATTTTGTCGGCCTTCTTTGAAAGAATTTTGTTGGTGATTCCCGGATATGAATTCTGTTCCTGCAACAACGTTTTCACACCAAGAGCTGACGCAGCCCGAAGCAGAGGGCCACTTGCATAACCTCCCACACCAATAGCAACATGCGGTTTGAAATTTTTGATGATGCCGCGGGCCTTGATAAGGCTTTGAATGACTTTGAGAGGCAACAGCAAATTTTTCAGCGTAAGTCTTCTTTGAATTCCGACAATAGGAAGACCGATGATTTTGAAACCGGCAGCAGGAACTTTTTCCATCTCCATCTTTCCTTCGGCACCCACGAAAAGAATTTCGGAATCGGGTCGTAAGGCAAGAATGGCTTTTGCAATAGCAATAGCGGGAAAGATGTGTCCACCAGTTCCACCACCTGCTATGATTATCCTGAGGATGCTCAAGTTAAAAGTTTCTTGATGTTACGACATGGAAGGTTGTGAAGCACTTTCTGTCCGCGCACTGGCTACTTCCTGCCGACTCTCCATTTCCATTTCTTCCTTGTTGAATTTGCTCCTGCTCACAGAAAGAATTATTCCAATGGTGAGGCAAGTGAGAATAGTAGATGTTCCACCCATGCTCACCAGTGGTAATGGTTGTCCTGTTGTTGGGAATAAACTCACTGCAACGCCCATGTTGATCAGAGCTTGCATGACTAGCAAGAATGACAAGCCGAGCGCAGTGAGCGCCCCGAATTGTTTGGGACATTCCCGCACGAATTTTATAGTGCGATACAAAAGGATCAGGTAAAGCAGCAACAAACCAATCCCTCCAAGTACACTTCCATATTCTTCAATGATGAATGCATAGATCATATCCGAGTAAGGATGCGGAAGGCGGTTTCGGAATGAACTGTTTCCTGGCAACTCGGGAAATACTCCACCCTGATGAATGGCAGCCTTGGCCATGTCCACCTGGAAGTTTCCATCTGCGGTATTCTCCACTTTGTTGAAGATGCGGTTCTTCCAGGTGGTGTATCGCGGCAACGCATTGGGAAAGAATTCGCCAACAGAAACGAGCAACACTAGCGCTGCAAGCCCAGCCAGTGCCAGCTTCCCCAGGTGCCGACCTGGAACACCGGCCAAGTACATCATCAGAAAACAGACAAAACCAAGCATGGCTGCGGTGGAAAAATTTGCCGGAAGAATCAATGCGCAAACGACAACCACCGGAATCAAAACCGGAATCACGCCCAACCGAAAATCGCTGAGCAGGTCGCGTTTGACGGTGAGCAATCGCGCCACATAAACTACAAGAACAATTTTGGCAAAGTCGCTGGTCTGGAAGGTGAGGCCGATGAATGGAATTTTTATCCAGCGTTCAGCACTGTTGTAATTAGAGCCAAAGAAAAAAGTGTAAACCAGTAAGCCGGCTGCCACCCAAATCAACAACTGGGAAAGCCGCGAGAAATACCTGTAGTTGAGTTTGTGGATGTAATACATCACCCCGAAGCCAACGGCAAGCATTAATGCATGCTTTACCAGAAACGAAAAACTTCCTCCATCACTTTTCAATGCAAGAGTGGAAACTGAACTATACACCGCAAGCAGCGAAAGGATGCCGAGAAAAAACGTCACCATCCAGATAACGCGATCACCCTGTAGTTTGTTGAGAAGTGTTTTCATGTTGGAAGAATTTGAGCTATGAGACAGGAGATTTGTGATGTGAGATTTGAGATTTTCCGAGGCATGTTCTCATATCCCTCAAGCCCACATCGCTCAACACTATAGTTTTTTCACTGCTGCCTTGAATTGCCTACCACGATCTTCATAACTCTCGAACAAATCGAAGCTGGCACAGGCAGGTGAAAGCAAGACCACATCTCCCTCGTAAGCCAAACTATACGATGCGCGTACCGCCTGTTCGGCACTTTGTGCATCCACGATGGTGTCCACCATTTTGCCAAATGCCTTGCGGATTTTTGAACTGTCTTTGGTCAGACAGATGATGGCCTTCACTTTTTTCTGCACCAGGTCATTCAATATATTGTAGTCGTTGCCTTTGTCGGTTCCGCCTGCAATCCAGATCACAGGTTTATCCACGCTTTCCAGCGCATACCAACTACTGTTCACATTGGTAGCCTTGCTGTCGTTAATGAATTTTACACCGTGAATGCTTGCCACATATTCGAGGCGGTGTTCCACATTCTCGAAGTTTTCCATGCTGTGTCGGATCACTTCCTTTCGCAGGTCAAGAAAGTTGGCAGCAGTACCTGCCGCCATGCTGTTGAACAAATTGTGTTTGCCTTGTAAGGCGAGTTCTGTAATACGCATAATAAAATTGATTTGGTTGATATGAATGGTGAATTGGTTTGCATGAACAAAAGCTCCTTCCGCGTTTTCAGGAAAAACATTTTCGCGAAGGGTGATGGGGAAGAGGCGGGCGGATAGTTCGAGAGTTGCGAGCCACGTGGTTGTCGCAATGTCATCCAAATTGTATATGAATGCATCATCCGCTGTTTGGTTTTGGATGATGCGAAACTTTGAAGCGATGTAGTTCTGGAAATTGTTTTCGTAACGATCCAGGTGGTCGGGAGTAATGTTCAGGAGTATGGCAATCTCCGCTTTAAAATCATACATGTCATCCAACTGGAATGAACTCACTTCAAGAACGTAGTGATCGAAATTGTTTTGAGCAACTTGTCTCGCGAAACTCTTCCCCACATTTCCTCCAAGTCCTACATTCAATCCTGCATTTTTCAGGATGTGATAAGTGAGCAGAGTGGTAGTGGTTTTTCCGTTGGTGCCGGTGATGCAGATTTTTTTTGCATCGGTGTGTCGCGCAGCGAATTCAAGTTCACCGATCACCGGAATTCCCTTTTGCTTTAGCGATTGAATGAGAGGATTTGCAGATGGAATTCCGGGACTCTTTATCACTTCATCAGCACTCTGAATTCTTTCTTCAGTGTGTCCGCCTTCTTCAAACTCAATTTCATGCTGCTTCAGTTCAGCGCGATATTTTTCTTTGATAGTTCCCTTGTCAGAAAGAAAAACATCGAAGCCTTTGGTTCGCGCCAGGATGGCTGCACCAGTTCCGCTTTCGCCTGCACCGAGTATGACAATTTTTTTCGCCATCACTTATCGTGTCTTTAATGTGATGATGGTGAGTACTGCGAGCATGATTCCAACAATCCAGAACCGCGAAACGATTTTGGATTCATGGTAGCCTTGTTTCTGGTAGTGATGATGGAGAGGAGACATCAGGAAAATTCTTCGCCCTTCACCAAATCTTTTTCGCGTGTACTTGAACCACGCTACTTGTATCATCACGGAAAGATTTTCAATAAGAAAAATTCCGCACAACACAGGGATGAGCAATTCTTTCCTGACCGCAATGGCAAACGTTGCGATGATTCCTCCCAGCGCAAGGCTTCCGGTATCGCCCATAAAAACTTGTGCTGGATAAGAGTTGTACCACAGGAAACCAATGCAAGCACCGACAAACGCAGCGATGAAAACAGTAAGCTCCGCGCTGCGCGGGATGTACATGATGTTGAGGTAATCAGCGAAGATGTAGTTACCGCTGACGTAAGCGAAGATGGCGAGCGTTACTCCGATGATAGCTGATGAACCAGTGGCGAGACCATCAATTCCATCCGAGATGTTTGCACCATTTGACACCGCAGTTACAATGAGGATTACCACAAGAGTGAACACAATGAAGAGAGAAGTTTTATTCTCCCAACTTTTTGGCAACAACCACGCGTAATTGAATTCGTTGTCCTTAATAAAAGGGATGGTAGTGTTGAGCGCTTTTATCTCCTGCCACACAGCAGGATTGTTCGCCTGATTTGCTGAGTTGAAGGTGACAGGCTCATCAGAAATTTTTCTCTTGATGGTGACATCTTCACTGAAGTACAACATGGAAGCAACGATGATTCCCACTCCAACCTGCCCGATGATTTTTGAAGTGCCGGCAAGACCTCGCTTGTCTTTCTTGAACACTTTGATGTAATCATCCATGAACCCAACAACCCCAAGCCACACTGTGGCGATAATCATCGTCTGCACGTAAATGTTGGTGAGATCGGCAAACAATAATGTAGGGATAAGAATGGCCAGAAGGATGATGATTCCACCCATGGTGGGCGTTCCTGCTTTTTCCATTTGGCCCTTGAGTCCAAGGTCGCGAATGGTTTCGCCAACCTGCTTTTTGCGTAACCACCGGATGAGTGATTTGCCGAAGAGCAGCGAAATGACTAATGACAAAATCACACTACATGCTGCACGAAACGAAATGAAGTTGAATAGCCCTGCACCGGCCATGTCAAATTCTTTATCGAGGTATGTGAAAAGATGGTACAGCATTATTTCGCAAGTGCATACAAGGTTTCGTTGGTAATCTGGAAATCATCGAAAGGGTGGCGCACACCTTTTATCTCCTGGTATTTTTCGTGACCCTTTCCTGCAATGAGGATGATGTCGCCCTGCTGGGCGAGAGTGCACGCGAGCTTGATCGCTTCCCGCCTGTCGCTCACTGCAATTGTTTTTTTTGATTGAACGGAATCCAATCCGCTCTTCATCTGCGCAAGAATTTCATCGGGTTCTTCACTGCGCGGGTTGTCACTCGTGAGCACAACACGGTCACTCATGTCCGCAGCAATACGCGCCATCACAGGGCGTTTCTCTTTATCGCGATCGCCACCGCATCCCACCACAGTGATTACTTTTTCATTTCCTCCTCTTATTTCTCTGATGGTGTTGAGCACATTCTTAAGTGCATCGGGTGAGTGGGCGTAGTCAATCACCGCGGTGATTTCATCTTTTGTCTTGATGTATTGGAATCTTCCTTCGGGCGCTTCGAGTGTACTCAGCGATGTGAGTACTTCAAGTTTGTTCAGTCCGAGTTCAACTGCCACTGCATAAACACCCAGGAGATTGTATGCATTGAATGCACCGATGAGTTTGGTGTAGATATCATGCCCATCAAGCATGAGGTGAAGACCGGCAAAACTGTTTTCAACCACTTTCGCTTTGTAGTCGGCCATGCTTTGCAATGCGAATGTTTTTTTTCCCGCCTTACAGTTCTGCAACATCACATCACCATTGCGGTCATCATTGTTCACCAGCGCAAACGATGAAGATGGAAGCGTATCAAAGAGAATTTTTTTCGTTTTGATGTATTCGTTGAATGTCTTGTGATAGTCGAGGTGGTCGTGTGTGATGTTAGTGAACAGCGCTCCTGCAAATCGCAGTCCCGTTGTACGATGTTGATGAAGCGCGTGAGAACTCACTTCCATAAAGCAGAACTCGCAACCTGCCTCCACCATCTCACTCATGATGCGGTTGATAGAAATTGCATCGGGCGTGGTGTGAGTGGCATTGAGTGTGAGCGTGTCAACACGATTGACCACCGTTGAAAGCAATCCTGCTTTGAAACCCATAGCACGGGCAAGGCAGTACAGAAGGGTGGCTGTGGTGGTTTTTCCATTCGTGCCGGTAACACCAACCACTTTTATGTTCTCTGATGGATTGTCGAAAAAATTTGACGCGATGTATCCTAATGCTTCTGCACTGTTGGGCACTTCCACGTACGTGACACCTTCACGCTGCGATGCAGGAATTTTTTCGCAGATGATGGCAATGGCTCCGTTGTCAATTGCCTGTTCGATGAAGTCGTGACCATCCGCAGCAACACCGCGCACCGCTACGAATGCGGTGAAAGTTTTTACCTGCCTTGAATCCATCGCGATGTGCTCGACTGCGATGTGTGTGGATCCAATCACATTGGAAATGCCTGCGCGGTACAATATGTCTTTCAGCAGTTTCATGAAAGCGTGATGGAGATATAGGGATTTGATTTGATTCTTGCACCGGGCGTGATGCTCTGGGTTGTCACTCTTCCGTAGCCGAACACCTGAACCTTCATTCCTGAATTTTCGAGCAGGAAGAGTGCATCCTGTAATCCCATTCCCTGCACATTGGGCACAAGACCATCCGTGTATTTTCTTTCGCTAACATGCACGGAATCTTTTTGCGATGATGTGGCAACCCATGAACTTCCCTGCTTCATATTGTTGGGAATGTTCAGCCCTTTGAAAACTGTTGCGAGAGCTTTTGCATCTCCGTTTTTGGAAACAAGAATTTTCTTTTCTGCTGCGATCACAGAATCGGGCAGCACCAAGGGTTCATGAAAATCAAACTCAGTGGCGTATATCCTGTTCGCGAGTTTTTCAAACACGGGAGCCGCAACTGAACTTCCGTAGTAAACACCACTTCGCGGATCATTTATGACTACGATGCAGGAGTACTTCGGTTCGTCCGCTGGAAAATATCCAACGAAGGATGCACGGTATCGCTGGTCCAGGTATTTTCCATTTTCGTGCAGCCATGCTGTTCCTGTTTTACCTGCTGCTTTGTAAGGTGAGTCTTTAAAAACCCAGTCAGCAGTGCCGCCTTTTTCCATCACGCCTTCCATCATCCTGCGGCATTGATCCAGCGTTTCTTTTTTGCAGAAACTTTTTCTTAGCACTACCGGCTGTGTTTTTTCGATGGTGCGCCCGTTCTTCTTTATCTCCTTCACAAACTGCGGCTGCACAAGCTTTCCGTCATTCGCTATGGCATTGTAGAATGCCAGGGTTTGAAGTGGAGTGCACTGCGTTTCGTAACCAATGGCGAGTTGTGTGATGCTCAAATCACTCCATCCCTCTTCTTTGGTTTTAGAGTAGAGAACAGGTTTTGTTTCACCTTGAATGCAAATGCCGAGTGACTCATGCAATCCGAATTCGTGGAGCTTGTCCAGGAATTTTTGTGGATTCTTTCCGAAAGATTTTTTTACCAAGAGCGCAGCCCCGATGTTGGATGATTTTTCAAACACCTGTTCTGCGGTGATGGTTCCGTTGCCCCCTTTATCGTAATTCGAATCCTTCATCTTAGCACCATGGAATTCAATCACGCCTTTGCCGGTGTTCACACTGTCTTCAAGATGAATGAGGCCTGCGTCAAGACAAGCCATCATGGAGGCGAGTTTCATGGTTGAACCCGGCTCCACACTAGCACCGATGGCGTAGTTATACTCTTCAGTATAAAATGAATTCTTTTGATTCGAGAGATTCGCAATGGCGCGCACCATTCCTGTTTCCACTTCCATCAGCACGACACAACCCCATGCTGCGCTATGTTTTTCCATCTGTTCAAGAAGTGCATCGTGTGCCAGGTCTTGCAGATGGATGTCGAGCGTGGTATAGATATCCGCACCGGGTTCGGGCTCCTCAATATAGTTGCTCTGGATGGGGCGCCACACTCCGCCCGCCATTCTTTCCTGGTATTGTTTGCCGGTTTTTCCGCGTAATAATTCATCATAAGCCTCTTCAATTCCGACTGCATTCGTGAGATGGTCTTTGCCCACAGTGCGGGCTGCGAGGTTGCCATGCGGACGTTTGCGCTTCTTGTATTTCTCCGTAATGAAGCCACTCTTGTACTGGCCGTTTCTTACCAGGGGAAAATTGCGGAACAAGTCAATTTGTTGTACAGAAAGACTATCTGCAATTTTTACATAGCGCAATTTTTCCGCTCTTGCGTTTTTAAAGATGCTGATGAAATGAGATGCCGAACGTCCGGTGAGTTTTGAAAGACTTAATGCAAGCGAGTCCACCTTTAAACGATACTCGCTGATGTCGTAGGCCGCCTGCGAATCCCAGTACACATCGTAGATATCGAGATTTACCGTTAGCGCTTTTCCGTCATGCGTAAAAATCTGTCCGCGTTCAGCTGCAATTTCTTTGGGTATAGAAGTATAGGTTTCAATGATGTTCAGGGCGCGATCACCCGGGTTCACCTGTATCATAAACACCTTCACGATGATGGCTCCGCCCAGCACCACCATGCCGAGGAAAATCCACCATGCGCGTTTCGATATGTTGTTTATGTTTTCCATTTATCGCTTAGTGCCGGTTGCGCTTTATTTCTTCTCATCAAAAAATCCTTCTTCCACTGCAATGATGTTGGGCGGGTCAACCAGTGCGTTGAGTCCCATGGCTTCCACGCCAGGAGCGACCTTGCTTTCAAGTCCTTTCACATGCAGTTCGGATGAAATGGAGATGTATCGGGTGCGCAGCTCTTCTGTTTGCCTGAGTGTGCGAACGATTTCGCGTTCAGTGTTTTCGAAATAGTAAATGAGTGTGATGTGGAGGAGGAACAATCCAACCAGGAAGGCGATGAAGGGAAGATGATTAGTAAGACCTTCTCGTGCCAGGAATTCTCCGTTGAAAGCGCGATTGATGTAGCGCCCGATTCCGGCTTTTCTTTTTTGTGGCACAGCAGAATTTTCTTCCGCATTGTTTTCAGCCTGAAAAGGATCGGCAAGGGTGTTCTTCATATAGTTTCTCTTCGATTCTCCTTTCAGAAAGAATCTTTAGTTATTGTTTCATTTTGGTTTGGCCGCACAACTTTTCAGTTGTTCGTTATCTCTTTCCGTGAATTCAATTCAATGTCTCTCTTCATCACATCGTCATATCAGCACTTCGTTATGTCTTTTCTGCTATTCTCAAATGCGCACTTCGCGCCCTGTTGTTTTCTTCTATTTCTTCTTCTTTTGGTGCAATGGGTTTGGTGTGAAGCGGTGTAAGGGGTCGTTCAAGGTTTCCGAAAAAATCTTTTTGTGGTTTCCCCTCGAAGTTCCCGGTTCTCATGAAGTTCTTCACCAGCCTGTCCTCCAGCGAGTGGTAGCTTATCACCACCAATCGTCCGCCTGTGTTCAGCAATTCAATACTCTGCTTGAGCAATTCTTTCAATGCTTCCAACTCCTCGTTCACTTCAATGCGCAATGCCTGGAAAACCTGTGCGTGAAACTTGTGTTCCTTGCCGCGTTGTGCCATCGGGTCGAGAAGTGTTTTCAGTTGCATGCTCGTTTCGATGGGTCGTGCACCGATGATTTTTCTTGCAACCGCTTTTGCGTTTTTCAGTTCTCCGTATTCCCTAAGCACACTCAACAGTTTTTCTTCATCATATTCATTCACCACATGATGTGCTGTGAGTTTTCGTTGCTGATCCATGCGCATATCGAGAGCGGAATCGAATCGCGTAGAGAATCCTCTTTCCGCACTATCGAACTGGTGACTGCTCACTCCGAGGTCGGCCAGTATTCCATCCACTTTGCGATGGCTGAGAAGCCGCAACCAATTTTTGATGTACCTGAAATTCTGGTCCACCAGCGTGAGGCGTTTGTCATCCATCGCATTCGCTTTGGCATCGGGATCCTGATCGAATGCGATCAATTTTCCGTCACTGCCCAATCTTGTCAAAATCTCTTTTGAATGCCCTCCGCCACCGAAGGTGACATCCACGTAAACCCCGTTGGGTTTCAGAGCCAGCCCATCAATTGACTCATGAAGCAACACAGGGTTGTGGTAGACCCTCATCCCCGAATCCTCTCTTTCAACTGAGAGGTGTTTCGGGGATTTTGCTTTCTTCATCGAATTGATTTGCTTGTATTAACCATTAGCCAAAGTCCTTTGCCACACCTTTATTAATGGGCGTGGTTATGAATTGTTTTTTTCAATGTCTTTGCGTACCTCTTCAGCAAGTGCTTCAATGTCTTCTTCGGCACCGGTCACTTCTTTAGTGTAGTTCTCCCTGCTCCACATTTCTATTTTTTCATTAGAGGCAACGAGCACCACTTCATTGTTTTTCTTAAGATCAATTTCAGCATGAGGCAACAACACGAAAGGGAGGTTGATCCTTCCCTGCAAGTCGAGTTCAAGCGTGGTGGCCCCGTTCATAAAAATTCGTTGGAACTTTTGGTGCTTCTTGCTGTAGCGGCTGAGCTTCGACATTTCCTGTTGCACCTTGTCCCATTCCGGTTTGGGATAGAGAACCAGACATTTCGAAAAAATATCGCGGTTCATCACAAGTCCATGGTGAATCACCTGCTCCAACTGTTTTTTCAGTTTGGAGGGGAACAGCATCCGGCCTTTGTCATCGAGCCTGCATATATGTTCTCCAAGTAGATTAAGCATGTTATGCTGGTTGGTCTTTGTTTGAAATGAGGGACAATTATATCCCACTTTTTCCCACTAGAAAACATTAAAAGCATATTTTTCTGGTTTGTTGAAAAGTGAGAATTTTTCAAACACAGCATTTTTTGCTCACCATCTCTATGGTATCAACGATTCTAGATGCATTTGAATGTCATGGCAAACAGTGGGTGATTGTGGGAAAAATTATATAGCTTTTTGATGATCTGCCATCAAAACGCTCCTCATTGGAACCGTTTTCCCAGAAGGCAGATGAACTTGAACAACGATTTCTTAGGTTGCCGAGGGTAATGAGGATTGCGCAATACGATTTATTTCAGGGGTAAGATCTTCTCAAAATCAAGGAATGATTGCCTCAACAAATCCATCATTTACATTTGGCCACAACCAGCATCAACCTGTATGGACTATCAGATAAAAGAGGAAAGGGGATTTCGGTTTATTGAAGAGGGAGAGGGGAAACCACTCATCCTGTTGCACGGTTTGTTTGGCGCGCTCAGCAATTTCCGTGAATTGCTCGAACATTTTTCAAAGACAAACAAAGTGATTATACCGATGCTACCACTTTATACCATGCCTGTGCTAACCACCGGTGTGAAAAGTCTTGCGCATTTCCTGCGTGATTTTATCCAGCATAAAAGATGGGATAAAGTGAATCTGCTAGGCAATTCATTGGGCGGACATGTTGCTCTCGTATTTACCAAGGAAAATCCGGAGAAAGTGAATTCTCTAATCCTTACTGCGAGCAGCGGACTTTACGAAAATGCTTTCGGTTCATCTTTCCCGCGAAGGGAAGACAAGGAATTCATACGGAACAAAGTGGCGCTTACTTTTTATGACCCCATCCACGCAACCGATGAGCTGGTGGACGAATGTTTCCAAGTGGTGAATGACCGCGGTCGTGTGCTGAAGATTCTTGCACTTGCAAAAAGTGCAATACGCCACAACATGGCAAAGGATCTGCCGAAGATGATGATGCCGACATGCCTTATCTGGGGAAAAAATGACACTATAACTCCACCGGAAGTGGCGGAAGAATTTCACCAACTCCTTCCTAATTCAACACTCTTCTGGATTGACGAGTGCGGCCATGCACCCATGATGGAACATCCTGCCATCTTCAATCAAATAGTGGATACATGGATGAAGGATAAGGGTGTTTGAATTCATGTTCAACTGATTTTTTTCATGCAGATCATTTCCTCAGAATTCCATTCGGCATCCGTTTTAATTGAGAAATGTCCGAAGCCTGTTTATCCTGAATTCGCATTTGTGGGAAGAAGCAATGTGGGCAAAAGTTCGCTCATCAATTTACTTCTTAACCGCAAGGGTCTTGCAAAAACTTCGGGCACTCCCGGGAAGACAAAAACCATTAACCACTTTATTGTTAACAAGGATAAAGATTCGTGGTACCTCGTTGATTTACCTGGCTATGGTTATGCGAAAGTTTCGAAAAGCGACAGGAATAAATGGGAAACATTTATCCGTAGTTACATCACCACAAGAGAAAACCTGAGGTGCACTTTTGTGCTGATTGATTCGCGTATTCCGCCACAACAAATTGATTTGGATTTTGTGAAATGGCTCGGGAAAAATGAAATCGCGTTTGCCATCTGTTACACAAAAACAGACAAGCCGAAGCCCGCAGTTCTGCTGCGCAACATGGAGGCATTTGAATTGCGGATGCTGGGAATTTTTGCCGACTTGCCCAATCTGTTTATCACATCGGCAGAAAATAGAAAGGGCAGTGCAGAGGTGCTAGACTTTATTGAGTCCGTGATGAAGTAAAAAAAATTTCTCGCTGTGATACAGAAGTTAAACTTGAAACACAGCGTCTCCACTTCGTTGTTTCTCTGTGTAAGAAAACATCCGCATGAAGCCGGTTTTCAATTCAGCGGAGCTTTCAGGCTCATCTTCTCCGCAAAGTATCCACAGAAATCGCGCATGGTATCGGCCATCGGTTTTTCGCCTGTGGCTTTTTCGAAACTATCGGCAAGGGTTAATATGGTTTGGTGAACGAAGTACTTCATTTCATCGGTTCCCATTTCTTTATTCCACAGATCTATGCGCAATGTGTTGCTCTCTGCTTTATCCCACACGGAAAGAATAAATGCTTTGGCTTCCGATTTCTCTTTGCCTTCGGTGGCATTCCAAATGATTTTTTCAGGAACGTTGTTGTCGTCTAATGATATTTCGAAATTGATGTGTGAAGTCTTCATGTGCGGGTTGAATAAATTTTCGCGGTAAAGATGTGCATAAGCAATTTCTGTATGACTTGCTATTCATGAAATCACGTAGTGTATTCAGGAAAGTAAAATCCCCGAAGACGTGAAAAAACGCCTCCGGGGATTTGCAGTCTGTGATGCAAATTTTCGCATCACTTCTTCTCCTCGGCAATGGCATCTATATCCACCACGACCTGAAGAATGAAACTCATGGGAACGTGGGTCACATTTCCTTCGAGGAAAAGTTTCAACCCATCGGTATCAAGAAAATATTGTTCAATTTTATCAATCTCCGAACTGTTGAGTGACATGAGCACATGTGCAGTATCATCATTTCCTGCCTGCAAACTGATGTCGTTGAATTCGTAACTCACACCAGGCAAAGTGGAACTGAGGTTTCCGATGCCAAGACTTCCAACGAATGTGGCTGATGCATCACCAACATATTCCCAAATCTTGTACTTGATTGAAATAAGTTCGTAAGATTTGATCTTATCCTTCACTGCTTCGAGTTCTTCATTGATCATGGAAGTGAGTGTTTCGCTGATGTCAATATCAAGTGTTCCTCCGTTGTCGGTTACGCTGCATTCGAAATCTGCAATGATGTGTGTGGAGTATCGCTTGTCTCTGAATTTGTCGCAACTGGCAAACATTAGTGTGAGGATCGCTGCTACTAGAAAGAATTTCAGTTTCATGTTGGTAGAATTTATTTGGTTTGGAAATCAAAAGTATGACAACAAGTAAGAAATTCTCATAGATCCCAAAACCAAACGTGTGGGTTATCCTTGTTCTACATCCCTATCACTAGCCTGAATTTTGCTACAAATTCACCACCGTTTCGGAACTTCGTGATGCTATGGCACAATGCCGCTCCATCATTCAAGCATGTGATCATATTGCAACCATTCAGCGCAGACTAGCTTGTGGAGATCATCTTTGCCCGCTTAACAAAGACCAGCATGAAAGAATTATTAGAGAAGTACGAACTGAAACGACCTGAAATTGTTTTCGAATGGAAAGATCCTTACAGTGAGGCGGAAGGTTGGGTGGTGATCAACTCGCTGCGTGGTGGTGCGGCCGGAGGTGGTACTCGAATGAGGTTAGGGCTGGACAAACGAGAGGTTTTCTCATTGGCAAAAACTATGGAAGTGAAATTCACTGTGAGTGGCCCACAAATAGGAGGCGCAAAATCCGGAATCAATTTCGACCCGCGCGACCCTCGTAAAAAAGAGGTGCTTGAGCGATGGTATGCTGCCGTTGCTCCACTGCTCAAAAGTTATTACGGCACGGGAGGCGATTTAAACGTGGACGAAATTCACGAAGTAATTCCTATTTCCGAGGAGTGCGGTGTGTGGCATCCGCAGGAGGGTGTGTTCAACGGGCACTTCCAGCCCACCGAAGCGCAAAAGGTGAAACGCATAGGCAATTTGCGGCAGGGAGTTATTAAGGTATTGGAAGATGAGAAGTACAGTCCATCGCTCCAGCGCAAATACAAAGTAGCGGATATGATTACCGGTTATGGTGTAGCCGAATGTGTTCGACACTATTACGATTTATGGGGAGGAGAAATTGCCGGAAAAAAAGTAGTGGTACAGGGCTGGGGAAATGTGGGTGCTGCTGCTGCTTATTACTGCGCGCAGATGGGGGCATCCATAGTAGGAATTATTGATCGCGCTGGTGGAATTATTAATTCAGGTGGTTTGAATTTTCTTGAGGTGAAAAAACTTTTCCTTGACCGCGATGGCAATGCCTTGAGAGCTGATGGCCTGATGAGTTTCGATGAAGTGAATTCAAAAATATGGGACATTGCAGCCGATGTGTTTTTGCCCTGTGCGTCATCTAGACTTTTGAATAAAGACCAAGTGGAACGACTCATAGCCGCAGGTGTAAAAGTGGTGAGTTGCGGAGCCAATGTGCCCTTTGCTGATAACCAGATTTTCTATGGCCCCATAGCAGAACTTGCCGATGAACACCTGAGTGTGATCCCTGACTTTATAGCCAACTGCGGCATGGCGCGCGTGTTCGCTTACCTGATGAGCGATGGTGATGTCGAGCTTACCGATGAAGGCATTTTTTCCGATACTTCCGATACCCTTAAAAAGGCATTGGAGAATGTACACGACCGCAACAAGAACAGGACAGGTATTACCCGAACTGCTTTTGAGATAGCATTGAAGAAACTGGTGTGATCAATTGGCAATAAGGATCCGATAGTTATAGGGAGGCAATTAGCAAAAAGCAAAAAGCATGAGCAGAGTTGTCAACTGATCGTTTGCGATCGTGTTAAATGATATACTGAGACCAACTGGTTGAAACTACTTTAATTAGATTTATCAAGGGAATGAGCCTTCACAATTTTGATGATCATGACAAAAAATCAACAGTTGGTTTGTCACTCGATGTATTTGCAGGAAAAATTATTTCCTGAAATCCGGGCGACAATTTGAAGACTCTATTACCCGGCATTTCCTGAGCAGTGAAATTAATTTCAATTCTGTGCCGTAAAAACTGCGTTTGAAAGCGTGTTCATAAAGGCCTGGATTTCGGCGGGTACGGTTGAAAAATTTTGCTCAATGTGCCAGTAGCCGTGGTAGCTCCCGATCTTATATTCGAAATACATGTATTTGAAAAACTCATTCTCAGTGCCTATAAGTCCGCTGGGCAAATCCAACATGGCCTGAGGAATGTTGTTCTTGAAAATTGCAACGAGCTGCTGATACTTCTCTGTACTCTTTTCATTAGAAAAATCTCCTGAGTAAATCTCATTGTGTATGGGATGAGTATTAGAAACAGATTCCGCAAGCCTTCCGGATTCCATGCGGAAAAACTCTACACAGGTCTCATCATCACACCACGGAAAATCCTGCCCGAATGCAAAAAAATCGGGATAATCCTTTTCAGGGAATCCTTCGTCCTTTACACATGAAGCAGAAAGCAGAAGAGCCGTGAGCAAAGTGAATAAAAGCTTTCTAAGGCTTGAAGTCTGATGGTATCCTGAAACCTGATTCATGTTTTTAAAATTTTTAATTGCTGGAATGAACAAAGGCGCAAATACGCAGGAATATAGCCGTTGCGTAGTTGCGCCCTTGTGTATGATCATGGTTTAATCCTGGGTCACAAACGGGTCTGAAAATTTTGGATCTGTAGCAAGGCTTTCATCACTCATAGTATTGAGGAAAGCCATCAAGGCCTGTTTCTCATAGTTGCTGAGGTTCATGCGCAATGCTACAACTCCGTTTTCGCCTGTAGCACTCGGATCCTCTTCACCCTCAATAATGAAGTTTCCGTTCCACCCCTCGCGCAGGGAAAATGACAGTTGGCTATGAGGAACAATGCCTGTGCTGTAGAAGTCAATCACATCTTCCAGCTTGCTGAACCGGCCATCGTGCATGTAAGGAGCGGTGAGTCCAACATTCCTGAGAGAAGGAACTTTGAACCATCCATCCATGGCCTGCCCAGTGTTCCAATCGGTGCCGGGTGTGCCGTTATCCACATAATCTTCTTCAAGACCAATGTTCTGCGAAAAACTTCCCCAACCGAATGCACTTTCGCCCACATGACAGCCGGCACATGGTAACTCCATTTGAAAAAGATTTTTTCCAGCCAACTCAAGTTCTGTAAAGTTCTGGTAATTATTCTCCACTCCTTCATCGAATTTGGAAGCCACGCTCACGATAGATCCAACAAAGTTGGAAAGTGCATCCCCAATTTTTTCTGATGTAACTCCTTCATCTCCGAAAGCATTCTGAAAAAGCTCCTTGTAATAAGAAAGACCTTCCACTTTAGCGGCCATGTAACCAGGTTCTTCAAGACCCATTTCGATGTGGTTGGCGATAGGTTGGGTAACCATTTGATGTAGATTGCTCTCGCGCATATCCCAGAAGTAGGATGTCTGCAACCCAGGGTTTACAATGGAAGGGGTGTTGCGCAAGGTCAAGTTATTTTCGAACCCTTCGCTGAAAGCCGCTTGGTCTGCAAATCCATGTTGCTGGTGGTGGCATGTGCCACAACTCACCCTGTTGTTTACTGAAAGTTGGGTGTCGTAGAACAATACGCGGCCAAGCGTTGCCTTATGATTATCAACAGTGATGTTGCCAAAGGGATTGAAGAATATTCCTTCGGGCAGTTCGTTGTAGGTATATACCTGGGAAGGCAATACAGGCATGCGCACACCAGTAGGTGTAAGAGTATTCTTCTGGCAGGCGAAGAAAATGGTGAACATTGCCAAGCCTGCAAGTGCTGAAAGAATAAATCTGGTTTTCATTGTGATGGGGTTTATGGTTATTGCTTAGTGTTATATCTTAAAATCTCCAAGTGATAAAAAGTGCAGTGGGCGGCAGGATGCTGAAACCGTAAGACTGATTCTTGTCCTCATCATTAAACTGCGGAAACTCGCTGTTTTCTTCCTTGCTTACTTCTGTGACAAGCGTAAAGTATCCTGTAACTTCCGTTGCGAGGCTCACTCTCTTGTTCAGGTTAAATTGAGCGAAGAAAAATGGCCCCCCACCCGCATCATTCGAATCACTCTTTATTAATGTAGTCACTTCATCGCCAAATAGGTTTACAGATACGGTTTTGGATTTAGAGCTCATATAGCCGAAAGTTGCATCCACGCCATATCTGAAACTCCATCGGGGTGATACATCAGTGTACCATACCAGCCCAAGCCTGGCACTTAGGTCGGTTTCAGTTACCCTTAACGAAGTGTTTCCGTTGTCGTCATCAGGAAATTCTTTGTCAGTGAATGTGTCGAGACCCAAACCTCCCCTCAATCCAATGCAGCCGAATTTTTTTTCTGCAATCAATATGTAAGGACTTAGAATGTCATTATCGTTATTGTCAAAGTCCAGGTACTGGTTCACAAAGGCCGTTGCATTCAATCCAATTTCACAAAAGGTCGAGTCGTTTTGAGACAACAAATTCAACGATGCGAGGTAAATGAAGCTGCAAGTGATAAATTTTTTCATAGGCCTGGTTAATTCCTACATGTGTTTTGATTACGCGTTGCCAATGTTAGTTTAAAAGGGCTTGTCGGGTTAATTTTTATTCAGGTAAAATTTCAAACCCAAAAGGTGAGACACAAAAAAAACCGTATTCGTTGTCTTCGAATACGGTTTTTATTTCTTCCGGTTAGCTAATCAGTCTCCCGTTTTACGGGATTCATCACTGTCATCATCGTCATCATCCTCATCGTCATCATCATCAGTTATTCCGTCTCCGTCATCATCGCTGTCTCCATCCTCATCGGTAGGGTGATCTCCACCAAAGCTTTGGTTGTCTTCTGATTGGTTGTCCTCGTCATCATTATCAGTAATGCTTAGAGTTTTGTTGCTGAACATTTCGTTTTCATTTTCATGGTCAGGGGGGCATTCCTCTTTATAGCAGGATGACAATACAAAAACGATAGCAAACAACGAAAATATGTTCTTCAATTTTTCTGACATTTCCTTTTTAAGACGCCCAAAAGTATGCGTATTGAAAGCCTTTTACAAACTTTTCTTTAAATAAATTCCTGGAAATTAGCCGGTAAAATTATCTCGACTCGCGTGCCTTCAGGAATGCCATTCTCGTTGTGCATCTGATAAGGGCCGCGCAATTCAATGTGTTGATCTGTCATTTTCTTTATCAGGTCTATTCGCCCAATCGTTATTTCCATTCCCTTTGAAATATGGCTGTCCAACCCATTTTTATTCTTTAATGAGTTCTCGATTCCTATTCCATCATCGGTTATCACAAAATGGATGGACCCGTTGGAGCGAGTGATGTCAACCGACAATTTCCCCGGTGCTTCTTTGGGCAGGATGCCATGCCATATAGAATTTTCGAGAAAGGGCTGAAGAAGCATGGCAGGCACTTTTGTGGTATCAGTGTCCAGGTTTTCATCCACATTTATCGAGTATTCGAATTTATCCCTGAATCGCATGTGTTCCAGTTTCAGGTAGAGTTCCAGGCGCTCAATTTCATCACGCAATGTGGTGTGGTTTTCTTGAGACGAGTCGAGGTTCTTGCGAATGAGTTTTGCAAAATCGCTGAGATAACGGTTTGCCGACAGTTTGTCCTGCCGGTTTATGTAGTATTGAATGGAATTGAGTGCATTGAAAATAAAATGGCGATTCATGCTCGAATTGAGCGATTGCTGTTCGAGCACCAGCAGTCGGGATCGTAGTTCAAATTTTTCCTTTTCATGCCGCGCAGTAATGATTTTCTTTCTTGAGTAATAAATTGCATAGGCAATGCCCGCCACAATTAAAACTTCGAGAAAGATGAACCACGGAGTAAGCCAGTAAGGAGGCAGGACGGTGAAAGTGAATTTTTTTTCCAAACTTGTTTCACCTGATTTATTGATGGACCGTACTCTGAATGAATACTTGTCGAAAGACAGATTGCTATAAGTTGCAAATTGTGCCACCGTGGTTTTCCATTCACCGTCCATGCCTTCGAGCATGTACTGATAAGTGATATTCTCTGGATATGTGGTGGAGATACCTGAAAAGTGGAAAGTGAAGTGATTGTCCTTGTACCCAACTTCCAAATTTTTCGGCAAGCCGGTTCGGGTTTCGATAGTTGGAGTGTATTGCGTCCAGTCTACATCGTGCAGATCGAGTTGCACATTGAGAATTTCCACCACAGGCCGTGTGTGATTTTGTATTGCATCAACGGCCGGGTTGAATAGCATAACGCCCTCAGTAGTTCCGAACCAAAGAAGGCCTGCATTATCTTCAAAAACTGCGTTGAGATTCAATTCAAGGCTGCGCAGTCCGTCCTCCTCCACGTAGTGATGAAACTGGGGGGCATCCATGTTGACGTGTTGAGACACAGCCAAGCTGTATAGACCAGAGTTGGTACCCACCCATAATTTTCCACCAGAGAGTTTCAGAAAGTTGATGGCATTGCCTGAAGAGATGTTATCCACCTTTACCGGATGAAATTTCCCGGATGAAAAAACTGCAAGCCCGTTTTGCGTTCCTACCCAAATCCGGTTTTGATTATCCACTTCAACACATAGGATGGAGTTTTCAGGAAGACCATGTCGTTCAGTATAGATAACAATGTCGTCCTGGTACCACGTAACCACACCCTCTCTTGTTGCCATCCACATTTTGCCGGTTCGATCTTGGGCAAGGTCTCGAATTCTTGTTTGCGGTATGTTGGATATTTCATTGTGCAGGTCTAAAAACACATCAGGATTTCTGCTATCCCAATAGCACAATCCGTTGGCAGTCCCCACAAGCAACAAGTCCTTGGTGGTTTCGAAAAACAAACTTAAAACGAGGCGGTCGGGTAGTCCATCTTCTTCAGTGAAATGTTTCCATTTCCCGCTATCATAAAGATACAACCCATCGCTGGTGCCGAACCAAAGATTGCCATGACCATCGCGCAGGCTGCACCACGTTCGGTTGTTTCCGCTGAATTCACTTAAGTCAAATTTTACAATGGTGTCATTGGCCATCCTGCAAATACCATTATCAAAAGTGGAGAACCATATAGCGCCTGTAGTGTCCTGAGTGATGGACATTACGGCATCACTGCTCAAACCTTCACTGGTGGTAAATGCTGTAAATGCTTCCCCGGTGAATTTCAGGATACCACTGCCATAAGTAGCCAGCCAGATATTGCCTTCACAATCGACAAGTATGTCGCGGACATCAGGAGTTTTCAAGCCATTCTTTTCCGTAAATGCTGTGAAACGTTTTCCGTCAAACTTGTAGAAACCAAAGCGGGATGCTATCCACAATTCATCTTTCCTCCATTCCAGTTTTGTAATGGTGGAGGCATCCAACCCTGATTCTTTTCCAAAAAAAAGCGTATCGTTCTCGCTGATTCGCACAAGTCCCCTGCCTTTAGTTGCAATGAACTTTTCCTTGTTACGGTTTACAAAATCAAAAACTGCCACGTCATCTCCAACGGGCCTATAAATTTCCGAGAACGAGTTCGAGTGCTGTTCACTATACACCGCTTCTTTTGTTACTACCACCAATTCATTATTGGAAATAGCCATTTGTTTCACTGAAGATTTCGCAAACGGAAAATTGCCGTCAGGAAATTTCATCACATCATTTTGAAAAATCACAAGCCCGTCATCGGTCCCAATCCAGTACTCACCTTTCCCTCTTTCGATAATGCAGTTGACAGAAGATTCTTCAAATCCTTTAGGCAAAGAGAAACTGCGGATTCCGATGGCATTGTAAAATGAAATACTACCCACTGTTCCTATCACTAACTCGCCCGAGGTGGTGGCCCCAATACAATTTACCTGGTTGTTAAGCAAGCCATCCTGGCGATCAAAATTTACAAAGTCGCGTCCATCGAAACGACTGAAACCACCCAGTGTTCCTGCCCAGATAAAACCGCAACTATCCTGGAAAAGACATCGCACCTGCGATTGCGGTAAGCCTTCTTTTGTGCTGTATTGAATAAAAGTGTGTTGCTGGGCTGAAAGGGCAAAAGGCAAAAGGAAAAAGGTGCCAATAAAAATCGGGATTCCGCTACGCTTCACAAATGGCAAAAGGCAATTGGCAATGCTCCTTTGCAATTGGATAATTGCATAGAAAGAAATGTTTCCGGATTTCAAATCAACTATTCTGATTTTTCTTAATCGTATATCAGGGATGAATTTCATTTTCATCACACATTCAAGAGTCGGTCAACCAGTTCCTGTACTTTTCTTCTAGCCACAGGTATTTGTGTTCCATTGCTCATCACGGCAATGTTTCCTTCATTGCGAATAAACTCCTTGAGGTGGTGTGTAATATTGATGATGTGTGATTTGTGCGCGCGGAAAAACATGTTAGGATCGAGCTTTTCTTCAAATGCCTTGATGGTTTTTCCTACCACGTATTTTTTACCACCCACCACAAAGAAGGTGGTGTAATTCTCCTCGGCCTCCAGGTGAATGATGTCCGAGTTCTTCAAAACCGCAAATCCATCTTTGGTAGGCACCACTGTTTTTTCCACTGTGTTGGTGAGTGCAATACTTTCCAGTATTCGCGTCAGTTTTTCATCGGGAATTTTCTTCAAATGCTTTTGTTCGAATTGTTGCTTTGCCTTTGCCACCGCCTTTTGCAACTCTTCTATGTCAACGGGTTTTTCCAGGTAATCCACCGCCTGCTCCTTAATGGCTTTCAGGGCATGCTCGCGAAAAGCAGTGGTAAAAATGACCATGAAATGTTTGTCGTCAAGCGAATGAAGAAAGGAGAATCCATCCTCGCCCGGCATCATAATGTCAAGAAAAACAAGGTCGGGATTAAAGTCTTCCACCTGATGCCGGGCATCGCGGGCGCTGGCAGCGGTACCGGTCACCAGCACATCGGGACAAAATTCCTCCAACAACATTTTCAAGTTTTCCCTTGCAAACTCCTCATCATCTACAATGAGTGCATTCATTTTCCGGTTCATAAAAATGGATAGTAACAGGTGAGGCAGCCAAAGTAGTTGTGCTCACGCATCAACAGATCCTGAATGAGTGAAATGCCCCTTTGGTTGAGGGAACTGAAAAAGCAAATGGAGGCAATCAGCGCTTCAATCGAGAAAGAAACTCGCTGAGTTTGTTGCGGGAAACCGGCACATGGTAGCCATCTTTCATTACCGCAAGGCCACCATCGTGAGACAAGTATTCGCTGATGCAATTCATATTGACAATATGCGATTTGTGTATCCGCATAAAGTCATCATCTGGCAATGTCTCTTCAAAAATCTTGAGTGTTTTAGTATCGAGGTATTTCGTTCCGTCACGAAAAAAGAGCATGGTACAATTGTTTTCTGCCTCCAGGTGCACAATGTCCTCCTGGTTTACAATTCGAAACCCACGGGTATGATAAAGTGTGATTCGCTGTGGCTTTTTCTGGCTGCGAACCATGGCACTCAACTCGCTGATGGATTGCATGTATCTCAAAAAATTTTCATGATTTTCAAGAAATGATTCGTGATACTCTACCAGCTTATTCACTGCACTTTGCAGGTCTTCGATATCAATAGGCTTAAGTATGTAGTGGATGGCATTGGCATTAAATGCACGAATGGCGTAGTCCTTAAATGCAGTGACAAACACTACCATAAAATTTTTTTCTTCCAGGCTGTCGAGAAGATCAAATCCTTCCGCTCCGCTGGGCATTCGGATGTCGAGGAAAACAATTTGCGGCTGCAGCTCAAGAATTTTTTTACGACCTTCTTCAACTGTTCCGGCACTTTCCAGCACGTTTACTTCGGGGCAAAATTCTTGAAGCAGCATACGGAGGTTTTCACGGGCGTGAAATTCATCGTCCACTATAAGAGCTGTCAGTTTCTGCTGGATGGCCATGTTGCAGGGCGAAAATAGAACCAGCTTCAGCAATCAGCCCTCAATATGCGCTGGATAAAATCAAAACAGCGGGCAGGGCATTCAAGATGGCCCATGTGCCCGATACCCTGCTCGATTTGGAACATTGATCCCGGCAACTCCTTCAACTCATTCTTCATTTCCTGTATGGGAATGCGGGAATCCTTTTCGCCAAGGAAATAGTAAAGTGGGAAGGCACGCTGCCTGAGAAAGGAAACATGTTCAACCCGTTTTCTCATGGCTTCGATACATGCCACTATGCTGTCCACAGGAAGTTGTATTGCATCGTTAATCATCTCCTCCAATTTCGCTGATAATTTACCCTTGGATTCCTCGCTGAACAAAGAAGCAATTGCAGTTCGAATGTAAAGTGTTTTGTTGCTGCGGGCAGCATCAATAGCACGAAGCCTGTCTTGTTTTTTTGTGGGTGAATCTTCTGCTGCAGTCGAATGCAGCAGACACAATCCACTAACTTTATTTGGAAATTGTTTTGCGAATTCCAGTGCAACATAGCCGCCCATGGAATGACCAATAACAAAACAATTTTCGGGAACCGACTGAGCCAGTGAGGATGCTTCTTCCCTAATTGAAATAAGTGGTTCAGTGGATGGAATGCACCCGGAAAGATTGGGTGCCAAAACTTCAAATTCTTTACCCAAACCGGCTACAAAAGAATTCCACATTGACTGGTTTTCGAGAAACCCGTGAATGAGCAATACTTGTCTTTTTTTCTTCATGAAATCTTTGGGGCTAGTAATTACACATGGTGCCCACCAATGCCATAAATAATAGAAGATCGAACACATTAAAAACTCCATCCTGGTTTATGTCATCGCAATTTCCGGATATGCACCCGTAAAGAGCAAGCATTAGTAGCAAGTCCCCGGAGTTCACAATTCCATCATGATTGAAATCACCCGGGCAGAATTGTTTATCGGCTTGTTCGAATCCCTGATTAATCAAGCGGTAAGGTCCCGTTTCGGTAGTGTAATTAGGTTGTCCTACGCATATTGAATAGTAGTTGCCCTGAGTATCCTGTGCCAGCATATTGAATGGACTGATCACCTGCTGTGCAATTTCAACCTGCGCCTGGGTAAGCTGGATTACAAAAAGGCTGCTACAAATTAGCGTCAACTGTCTAATTGTTTTCATGGGCATTGTGTTGCAAATAATGATGAAAGAATAAGGAAATCACCGATGTCAGTAAAGTCATCACCCGTCAGGTCAGCGACACATGAAGAGGTGCATCCGTAATCGGCAAGAAACAGGAGAAAGTCTAAGATGTCGGTTTGATTATCTCCATTAAAATCTCCCGGACATTCACATAATAGGGGTGCCGCGAAGAGAGAATTTACCGTGAGAGCACATCCTGTATTAGCGGTGAAAAAAGCAGTGATGTTCATCGGCAAGCCATCTGAATCAAGCCCAGTGAGCGTTACAGTTTGCGGACTTGAAGCAACAGAAAATAACTGGCCATGCACCGACAATTGCCCTGATGCGGGAGGGGAAATAAAATTCACTATCACCTGCTGAGTATAGGTATTGTCCGGTTCATTGCATGGGCTTTGCGTTCCTGTGGTCAGGGATTGGATAGAACAAGGGGGTGTAACTCCATCCCAAAATGCCACACCATAATTAATTCCGGATCCGGTGAAGTTGAATGGCGGCAAGTCAGTAATGAAAGTTCCGGCCACCCATTTCCCTGCGCCATCCGCAGTTGACTCCTCACCTTGTCCCGTCATTCCCCACTGCATAAAATCAAGAATTTTTGTTGCATCACCTAACAGTGCTCCCGGTTCGTGAAGGCTGAGATTTCCAGACGAATTAGCTCCCGCAAATGCATTCCATTGAACAGTTAAAGTGGCATTGGCGGAGAGAAAAATATTTCCGCTGATTAATGTCATTGTACTGATTGTTGCACACGCACCATCATTGCACAACTGGAAGGTGCCTGTTAGAACAGGACACGTTCCGAAGTTCTTAATCTGGATTTGATCCGATGCTGAATTCACAGATACGAGGCGTAGATTATCACAACAAGCCGTGGGTGCCAACCATGCATCATCAATCGAAAAAAGACATGCCGATGCTTCAGTGAAGGAAACGTTGCAGTCGAGGGTCAATCCATTTGATGCAAGCGTGAGCACACAGGTTTGAGGTGAAGAGGTAATAGTGAATACGAAGCCGTTCACAGTTAGCGAACCATCGGCAGGAGGATCATCATAAGTGACAATAACTTCTTGTGTGTATTGGTTGGTGGCAGGATTGCATGATGTCTGGGTCCCAATAGTCACGTTACTTATTTCGCACGAATTAAATGTCCAGCCCATGTCCTCGAACATGCCCGCCATGATGGGGCCGGGATCGTGAATAGCTTCTGCACTCCCAAGGAAAGGCGTCATCAATGAATTGACATTGCCCGCGGGATATGTTGCATCGTTGAGATGAGAATAACTTGATCCGCCATCCCAACTTCCGGGAGCATAAAGGCGCGGACGAACACCACTGTTTCCATCCAAGCCGAGCGCTCCGTTCCAATACACATTATTACTGGTGAGAGCAGTGCCGAGCGTAGCTGAATTGTTCGGCATGGAAGTGAGATCGGTTCCTGCATTGTCTTCGGTGAACTCATCATAAATAACTGCATCACCTGAAAAACCAATAGAACCCAATGCCCCGTTTACGTCTGCTGATCCAATGCATCCAAGGCCGTGACATAACTCATGCAGCACCACCGTTACAAAATCATATTGGCCACCTGGACAATTTCCATCCGTTCCGAAATACCAGGAAAAATCAGAACTGAAAGTGCATTCAACATCCGTTTGCGATGGTTCAAGATCGCTGCCATGAAGTTTGTTTGCCAATGCAATGGGATACCATGTGCCGGACATTGGAGCGCCTGTGAAATTTCTGCGATAGGTAGTTGCCCCTGCAAATCCTAAAACCCCTCCACCAATGGAAGTCCAGTTCGCATCAATCACGATGGGAACATTGGAGGAGAGCACACTTGCCCAAACATCCACTGCATAATCGAAAGCAGCTTCGGCATTGGCAGGAAACCCGCTATAATTCACATTGACGATGACCGTGCGCTCACCACCGAATTGAAAGTTGGAAGGAGGTGAAACAAAACTGAATTGATCTTCTTCAATGGCATAAAGTCCACAACTGCAATTTGCAGCATGACCCAGATTCTGCATTCCACAGAACTGTTGAGCATCCATTGAAAAAGAAGTAGAAGCAAGAATGAAAAGCAGGAATAGCCTTAAGCAATAGGCAGTTCTCATAAGGTAGAAAAGATTAACGGTATGGGTTGAACACGCCAACCGATGATTGGTGTGGTAAAAGTAAGGGAACGGGGATGAGAGCCGAATCGAAGGTTAGACCGCCTCCGCCACCACTTCCTCAACTATCGGCAATTTTGATTTAAGCAGATTTTCGATACCACCTTTCAAAGTCTGGGTGGAAGAAGGACATCCACTACAAGAACCTTTCAATTGAACATACACTTTTCCTTCATTGAATGCTTTGAAGTCAATGGCTCCCCCATCCGATTCCACTGCGGGGCGTACATATTCATTCAGCAGAAAACGAATTTCTTCATCGTGCTCAGTGGGTGGAAATTTGGAATAATCCACTGAAGCTTCTTTTTGAGATGTTGATGACGCATCGTTTAACTCATTGGCACGGTTCATCAATTCCGAAGTCACCGCGCTAACCGCCACTTCATGTTCCATCAACCACTCGCGGATGTATTCGCGCAATTGCATCACAATCATTTCCCATCCCAATGATTCATCTTTCAATACGGTCACAAAATTTCCGGAAATGAAAACTGATTTCACAAACGGGAAATTAAAAAGCTCTTCGGCAAGTGGTGAAGAGTTTTTTGCTTCACCTTTATTTCTGTACTCCACTTGCATGCCACCGGAAATAAGTGCACGGTCAGCCACGAATTTCATGGCTGCCGGGTTGGGGGTCATTTCAGTGTAAAGGGAAGTGGGGATTTTCTTTACCGGAGGCTGTGTCATGCTGCTGTCTTTGGAAAGGCAAATATAGCCGGCTGCATGAGAGGGATTTTGTTGAAAAGCCCTATCCCTCCCACGCCCCAGCGTGGAAGTGCATCCGTAGTCCACCGGTGCCCTTCCCTTGGGGCACACGCGAGTCCACCGTCTGTAGCGGGCAGGCTGGAAACTGGCGTCAGCGGGGAATCGGGTGAATTGTGCAAAAGTCTCTTACCCTTTGCTCGTATACGTCATTTGAAACCAAAACTTGTGCAAATTGTCTTTGCATTTTTGAATTTCTTCCTTAATCTTGATGGTTGGGGGCAAGAAAAAAAAGCGGAATATGGGCTTGTTTTACAGGTCTCTCCGATATTTATTCCATTGGGTCGAACCTCTTCCGATTTTGCAAATGCTCCGTTGTACTCCTATGAATTGAAGAATAGTGTGGGACAGCGTTTGGTACTGGGCCTTCAAAGAAGCAAAAATAACTGGGCAATAGGGCTTGGCATGGCCTGCTATAGGATGAGCCAGCGTTTTCAGATGAATGTAGATATTCTCAAACCCAATGCTTCAATTCCTCAGTTAAGTTCATCGATTGATAAACTTTTTTTCGCAATAAATGGGGAAGTTTCTTTGAGTTCAAAACACGCCAGAACAAACTTGAATTCGTTTTCGGCCTTGGACTTTACGGCACATTCAGGCAAAACGAAACACCTGAGTTCTTCTTCCAAGCCTCGAGTACCATTGGCTCAAGGACACGCACATTCAAGTGGCATGAACGTTTTTTTGAAGCTGGAAGGCCATGGGCTGACGCTTATACTAGCATTCAGTTCCTTTACAAACGTTCCCCTACAACGGTGTAAAACCAAAGGATGTGACCAGTGTTGCCATCACTCATGCAACAATTTTTTCCGACTACCAAACCAAGATGGAAGATGCCACTTTGGTATTTGAAAAAGGAAAAGTGATTGCTGTTGGAAAAGATGTCGCGATTCCAAAAAATGCCGTAGTGATAGAGGCAAAGGGAAAATTTATTTATCCATCATTCATTGATTTGGACAGCGATTACGGAATGCCGAAGGTGGAACAACGCGAAAGGCAATTCGGGGGCAAACCACAATATGAAAGTAATCGCAAAGGAGCATTCGGTTGGAACGATGCCATACGTTCCGACATCAATGCATCATCAGTTTTTTTTACCAACGAAGATGCCGCAAAAGAGCTGCGCGGCCTGGGTTTCGGCACTGTACTATCACATCAGCACGATGGAATCACGCGCGGAACTTCTGCGCTTGTTTGTCTTGGGTTGGATGAAAACATTGTACTCATTAGGAGCAATGCAGCCGCACATTATTCATTCAACAAGGGAAGCAGTTCACAAACTTATCCATCATCGCTCTTGGGTTCTATCGCATTGCTGCGGCAGACGTATTACGATGCGCAGTGGTATGGCCCTCAAACTCCCAAAGCTGGCAGCACTACAGAGAGAAATTTATCACTCGAAGCATTCAATTCCTTTCAGGACTTGCCGCAAATTTTTGAGACCGGTGACAAATGGAGTGTGCTGCGCGCTGACAAAGTGGGTGATGAATTCAACACACAATACATCTTCCGTTCAAATGGAAATGAATACCAGCGGCTGAATGAAATCAAAGCAACGGGAGGTTCTTTTATCCTGCCACTCAATTTTCCGGATGCATACGATGTGAGTGACCCGTACCTCACACGTATGGTGAGCACCGAGGAGATGAAGCACTGGGAACTTGCACCTTCTAACTGTGCGATGATGGTGAAGGAACAAATTCCGATTGCACTCACTCTTTCTGGCTTGCAGGACAAATCGGTCTTCATGAAAAATCTGCGCAAAGCCATTTCACGCGGACTCTCCGAGCAGGAAGCACTGAGGTCTCTCACCCACACACCCGCATCACTTATCAAAGCGGAAAATGAAATCGGCTCGTTGAAGAATGGAACATGGGCCAACTTCATCATCACCTCAGAAAACATTTTTGAAGAAGGTGCAGTGATTCACGAAAACTGGGTGCAAGGCGAACAATACATTATTGAGTCATCGGACAAAATCAACCTGGCTGGCAACTACAATCTTGGACTTCCCAAACACACCTACGAATTAACAGTAACCGGAGAACCCGGAAAACCCAAAGCAGAAATTTTGTATTACTCCTTGAAGAAAAATGATGATGGAACGACAAAACCTGACACCACAAAATACTCCGTGAACATTTCGCAAAACGGTCAACTCATCACCTTGACATTTGAAGCAAAAGACGATTTCTACAAAGGCGTTTTGCGACTTGGTGGTGATGTGGATGTAACAAATAATGTGTGGAAAGGAAAAGGTCAGGCTCCGGAAGGCGAGTGGTTCGAGTGGATTTCCACCCCTTCGACAAGTTCAAAAGCAATTCCAAAGAGCGATGAGAAAAAAGATAAAGCGAAAAAGGATTCAACAGCGGCAGCAATGAATGAAAAATTCGGTGACATTATTTATCCGTTCGTTGCTTACGGATGGAGAGAAAAACCAAAACAGGAAACCGTGCTCATCAAGAATGCAACGGTATGGACATGCGAAGCAGAAGGGAAAATTGAGAATGGCCAGGTGCTCATCAACGGAGGAAAAATTGTAGCCGTAGGAAAATCCGTAGATGCTTCTGCATTTCCTAATGCGAGAATTATTGACGCCAACGGAAAACATGTGTCCCCGGGAATCATAAACGAACACTCACACATTGCACTTGAAAGCGTGAACGAAGGCGGCCAGGCCAGCAGTGCTGAAGTGGAAGAAGCATCAGTCGTTTGGCCTGAAGATATTAATATCTACCGCCAGCTTTCAGGAGGAGTCACTGCATCACAATTGCTTCACGGTAGTGCAAACCCTATTGGTGGCCAAAGCGCACTGGTGAAAATGCACTGGGGTGGAAATGCTGACGACATGTTGATTGATAATGCAGATGGTTTCATCAAATTCGCATTGGGAGAAAACGTGAAGCAGAGCAACTGGGGCGACAATGTGAACGAACGCTTTCCGCAAACGCGCATGGGAGTGGAGCAGATTTATTACGACCTCTTCATTCGTGCCAGGGAGTACGGTGAAGAGTGGAGAAACTACATTACAGGCATAAGTAAAAAAGGAAAGAAGGGCACGTTGCCCAATACTCCAAGAAGGGATTTGGAACTTGAAACACTTTCTGAAATTCTACGGAAGGAAAGATTCATAACCTGCCACAGTTATGTGCAAAGCGAAATCAATACGCTGATGCATGTGGCCGACTCGATGGGCTTTACCATCAACACCTTCACGCATATTCTTGAAGGATACAAGGTGGCAGATAAAATGAAAGCACACGGTGCGGGTGCTTCGTCATTCAGCGATTGGTGGGCATACAAAATGGAAGTCAAAGATGCTATTCCACACAACGGTGCATTGTTGTGGGAACAGGGAGTAATAGTGGCCTTCAACAGTGATGATGCAGAGATGGCTAGGCGCCTGAACCAGGAAGCAGCCAAAGCCGTGAAGTATGGCGGAGTGCCAGAAGAAGAGGCATTGAAATTCGTAACACTGAATCCCGCGAAACTTCTTCACCTTGACCACAGAATGGGAAGCATCAAAGTTGGAAAAGATGCAGACCTTGTGGTTTGGAGTGACCATCCGTTGAGCATCTATGCCAAGGCAGAACAAACTTTCGTGGATGGAATTTGCTACTACGACATGAACAAAGACAAAGAGATGGATGCATGGCTAATTGCTGAACGAGCAAGACTGATTCAAAAAATGCTGACCGCAAAAGCAGGCGGGGAATCCACCCAGCAACCGAAGGTGAAAGAGAAAAAACATTTTCATTGCGATACGGAAGACCAGACATCCATCGGGATAATGAATCACTAAATAGGAAACAGATTTCATGAAGAAGAAACTCAACATATCAATTCAACTTGCGTTGTCAATTGTCCTTAGTCTCCCGATGACTATCGGGATAGCGATAGCCCAACAAAATCCAACCCCATCTCCCCCCCAATCAAAATCCATTTTGATTCTTAATGCAATTGCGCACATTGGCAACGGAGAGATGATTGAAAATTCAGCCATCGGGTTCAAGGATGGAAAGATTGAATTGATGGCGGATGCACGGTTGATTCGTTTGTCAGCAGATGCGTATGACACGACTATCTATGCAGATGGAATGCATGTCTATCCAGGATTCATTGCATGTAACTCGACACTTGGGCTTCTTGAAATTGATGCAGTTCGGGCCACCAACGATATGAGTGATGTGGGAACATTCAAACCTTCGATGCGTGCTGCCATTGCATATAATACAGATTCGGAAATTATTCCCACAGTGAGAAGCAACGGTGTGCTGATGGGACAAATCACACCGCGTGGTGGTACCATCAGCGGCACTTCCAGCGTGATGCAATTCGATGCATGGAACTGGGAAGATGCCATTATTCGTGAAGATGATGGAGTGCATCTCAACTGGCCACAGGTTTATCACAAACATTACGACAAGGGTAAAGTGAATATTGAGAAGGTAAAATCTTATGACCAGCAACTGCGTGAGATTGAAACCTTTTTTGATGAAGCAAAAGCATACTTCGCATCGAAAACCGGCATTACTGAAGTTCGTTTTGAAGCCATTCGCGGGATTGTTGAAGGAACTCAAACACTCTACGTTCATGCCGATGAAGCAAAGTCCATAACAGAGACTCTCAATTTCAAAAAGAAAAATGGAATCCGGAATCTGGTGCTTGTCGGTGGATACGATGCGTGGATGGTTTCCGATGATTTGAAATCGAACAATGTTGCGGTGATGCTTCCACGCACCCACTCACTTCCGCAATACAGCGAAGATGATATTGACCTTCCTTTCAAGATTCCGAAAATGGTTTTTGATGCAGGCCTCACTTTTTGTTTGCAGAACTCCGGGGGAATGGAACGCGCAGGTGCTCGCAATCTTCCGTTCCTTGCAGGAACCGCTGTTGCTTACGGTTTGCCTTATGAAGAAGCGGTGAAAAGCATCACACTTTCACCAGCGAAAATTCTGGGTATTGATTCTACATGTGGATCATTGGAAACCGGAAAAGATGCACACTGTTTATTTCAGAAGGCGATGCACTTGACATGCGCACCAACAAACTGACCCACGCATTTATTCAGGGAAGAACAATTGACCTCAACAACAAACAGACGGAACTTTACGAGAAGTACAAGAAGAAATATGATGAGGAGAAACAGTAATTTGTTTACCCAATTTTTGAAACATAGATTTGCGCATAGATAAAAAACACATTCACGAACCAGTGAGGAGAAGCTGGAACAGGTTCAACACATTCTGGAACCAAAAAAGAAACCAGACACCAGGAAAGAGCGAATGAAGAAAAGAATGATTGAAGGAGCTTGGAAGTCAAACGAGGATATCAAAGCCGGGCGCTTAATGTAAATAGAAGATTTCGAAAAGGAGATGGACGGTTTCATTGAAACGCTTGATGCGGATAAAAAAGAAAAGTTGAACAAAGAAGATGATTTTAGCAAGAGCCAGGCAGATTCCTTTCCATTCATAGGTCAATTTGAGCCTCTACTCAATCATTTGAACCATGCTCACAGAAGAATAATAGTCGGCAACTACAAAATCATTCACCTCGTATTCGAAAAGAAAATTGTGATAACAGACAGCTTCGACTCGCGACAAGACCCGGACAAAATGAAACCTTAATAACCCAATTTCTCCCTTACTCTCTTCAACGTCTTGCTGGCAACCAACGATGCCTTTTCTGAACCCACTAAAAGTTTCCTGTCCAGTTCTGCAACATCATTCATATAGGTGTTGAACTGTTCCCGCTCTTTTGCAAATCGCGAAAGAATCATTTCATACAAATCTTTTTTCGCATGTCCCCAGCCGTAGCCACCGGCTTCCAACTTTGATTTCATTTCTGCTGATTGTGCTGCGGGTGCAATGAGTTTGTAGAGTTGATAGACTACGCTCGCTTCTGCATTTTTGGGTTCTTCAAGAGCCGTAGCATCTGTGATTATTTTTTTGTTGATGACGTCTTTCAATTCTTTTTCCGACAAAAAAATATTGATGTAGTTACCGTAGCTCTTGCTCATTTTTTGTCCATCGGTGCCGGGAACGTACATGGTTTCCTTATTCACCTGTGCCTCTGGAATCACAAGTGTTTCACCCATAGTGTTATTAAACTTCTCTGCCATATCGCGCGCCATCTCCAGGTGCTGCATCTGGTCTTTACCTACTGGAACAATGTTGGCATCGTAAAGAAGGATGTCGGCAGCCATGAGCACAGGATAAACAAACAGTCCCGCATTAATATCACTCAACCTGTCGCTCTTATCTTTAAAACTGTGCGCATTGGCAAGCATTGGATACGGTGTAAAGCAGTTGAGATACCATGTCAGTTCAGCAACCTGCGGCACATCGCTCTGGCGGTAGAGCGTGTTTTTTTCAATATCAAATCCGAAAGCGAGCCACGTTGCGGCCACTGCATAAGAGTTGAATTTCATCTCCTCTGCATTTTTTATTTGTGTAAGCGAATGGAAGTTTGCAATAAAGAGAAATGCTTCATTCAGCGGTTTGTCGCTTGCTTCAATTGCGGGAATAATTGCACCGAGGATATTCCCAAGATGAGGAACTCCGGTGGATTGTATGCCTGTGAGGATGCGTGCCATAATGTGGGAGCAAGAATAGGATGGAGGAGGCAGTTAGCAGCAGGCAGCGGCCACCAAGGCGTGGAGCAGGTATTTATCCTTTCAGTTCAAACGCATGAACAATCGGGTAATCGAATCTAATCCGCAGGATTCATTTTTCAATAATTCCTCTTCACGGCATAACACCTACCTTCAAAACAGATAGGCCATTAGTTCCGTAAACGTTGATGTAATACAATCCAGCAGCTAATGAATTTGTTGAAATCGAAATTATGTTGCCAGCTTGGTTGATGGTGTATTGCAAGTCCACAATTTGTCCACTTGCCGCACACATCTGAAGTATCAATGGCTGTGGAATTCCCGGAAGTAAAAGAACAATGTCGTTTCCCGCTTCAACCGGATTGGGATAAACTATGATAGTTTCCTGACGAACCTCATCGATGCTGACATCCGTGCTAATGTCAAAAAAATCGGTGAGTGTTGAAGGCAATTGCGTATTACCCGCTTCATCCGACAATCCTGAAAAAACTATGTCAACCCCAAAAACATTTTCGGTGGGGGCGGTAACATCAAAAGCAGCTTCAAATGAAAAATCATTCAGCCATGATGAAGAATTCTGATTCAGGGAAATTACCGGTGTTGGATCTTCAACAGGAAAAGTGACAAGTGCATTCACGTTGTCGTTGTTCATGCTTTCATCAAATGAAGCCGTAAGGGAAAATCCAATTGCACCTGCATCGGCAGGTGCTATAGTGTAGGTATTTGCCAGCAGCATGATGAGTTCAGGATTGCGCGTGTCCACACTAAACAGGTTGGGTTGTGAAAATGCAGATTGAAGATTTTCATTTATATCAGCACCAGCTGAAACCTCAACACCTAAATCATCCAACTCAATTCCCGCATCCAACACATTATAGGCAGCTACATACTCTTGGGGCGAAACCCATTGGCTCAAACCGCTATTGAAATTCAAAGTGGACAGCAACAAGTCTTCATCACCGAATGTGATTGCAGGATTTAATGCAGCAACAGGTTCACTATAAACGATGTTCAATGTGAATCCTGTCGAAACATTTTCATCCGAGATCTGATCGTCATTTGCCACCACTGAAATGATAGTCGGATTTTTTGTGTCAATGGAAAATACATCGGCCAACATTTTCTGGAGTTGGATATTGCCAGCAACATCACTGGATGCCGAAACCTGGACAGCAATTTCGTACAACTCCACATTCATGTCTGTGATATTGATTGCAAAATGAAAGTTGGTGGCATCAGTCCAGCCAGAAAAATCATGGTTGATTTCAATTCCGGCTTCATAAAGATTCACTCCGGGAATTTCCAAAACCGGGTTGGAAGAAGTGTTCATGGCTTCATCGTAAACAACATCAATCAGCAAAACGGATTCGCCTACATCATCATCACTGAACATGTTGGCTGAAGGAACAATGGAAATAAGCGAAGGATTTTTTGTGTCAATGATGAACAGGTTTTCAGTATTGAAAATTGATTGAATATTTCCTGCGGCATCGGTCATGCCTTCCACCTGGATGTCAATGTTGTTCAGTTCCACACCAAGATCCTGCGCGTCAAACACCGCGATGAAAGTTTGCGCATCGCTCCACTCACTGTTTGTTGAATTGAAAGCGAGAGTGGAAGACGGATCATCAGCAGTGAAGGAAATGACTGGCACTTGATTGACATCCATACTTTCATTGAAATGACATACCATGCTGAAACTTCCACTCGTAGCGTCCACATCATTCAGAATTGAATCAGATGACATCCATTCCATCTCGGGGTTTTGCATATCCACCACAATGGGTTGTGCAAATGCCGGAACTATTTTCAGTCCATCCAGATCCTCTGCCCATGTCACTTTCATTACACAGTTAGTCTGAAATTCATTGGCATCAACCACTGTGTAGAACATGGAGAATTGGTTGACATCTGTCCAGTACCAATCATAAATCTGGATGGTGGAATCAAGTGGATTGTCAAAAGGAAAAGAGGCAATGGGATCTATCTCGATGTTCATCTCTTCAGAAAAAGTGATGCTCAGCCAACCCAATGTTTCCGCATCGGCATCAGTATTCAGGTTGTCGCTCCACTCAATGGAAACCACATGAGGAATTCCTGCATCCAGGTATTCGTTGGTTTTGTCCACAGCCTGCGGCCCGATGATTAAACCTGCTTTTCGCCCCGGGATATCACACTGTGGAGGGATCACGCCACTGTAAATTCTTGAGAGTGCGCATTGGTCTGCAGCATCGCGGTAAGTAGCCCATTGCAATGTGAGCGGAATAGATGGTCCTTCACTAGCGATAAAATCATCTTCATCCAAAGGCACTTCGTAAAGCCCGCCAGGGAAATATGGATTGCCAGTTATGCCAGTTAGAATTTCAGCAGCAGCTCTTGCAATAGTGGCATGACCGGAGTAGTATGATTGATAGGGCGGAGTGACAAACGTGGAGGGCTGGTAAGAAACTATGTTTTTCGCAAGAATCCATTGCACAGCTTCTTCACCAGTCATTTGTACAGGTCCTGCAAAAGTGAAAATCTTGATTTCATCCAGGTGCTCATTAATATCGCCTACCAACGGATCACCTTCTTCAATCAACTCAATAAATCCTGGAATAAGCGGCAAGCCACCAGGATGATAGTGCGGCAAATCTTCATCGGTTGACTGACCGAGGTGAGCCATAAACCGGATTGCAGAAATAGGCCGCGGATAATCATAATAACCTTTTGCGCTCCAACATGCAATGGCTGCATCATGCACTCCGCCTCCCAGTGCGAGGTAGGCGCGAACGTCATATTCAAGATCATCGAGTATCGGGCCCTCACCCTCCCAGCGTTTTTCAAATCCGGGTGTTGTCATCACACTATTCAAAATTTCAAACCAATGGCCTGCCGGTGTTATATCGTTGGAATAAGACCAGAATTCTGAAATCGCGCGGGTATAATCTCCTCGCGGAACCGATTGCGATTGGTAGGGGAGATTGGTAACTGGATTCATGTCATAGCCCTCTCCCCAATTTCCTCCTTCCCACACATTGTAAAATTCCTTGTACTCTTCAAATGTTGTTGGCAGTTGATCAATGTTGATGATGTCAAGATTGCCAATTGCCGAAGGGGATATCTCCATCATCTGCTCGTCTTCTATTACATGAAAAGATTGCCAGATGATGTCGGTAGTGAAGCCCCATTTATCAAAATCATCTTCAAATCCGGTTTGAAGAGTGGTGTCGAGTAAGGGTGGTGATCCCGGATCGAGATATACATTCCACAGTGGTCCCTCACCATCATGAATTGTTTTTTGTTCATCAGTCAGCCCGAAAGGAACAACGTTGCCCCACTCCGGGGTCAATGCCGGAACTGTGCTTTGAGGAGGAATCGCATTATCATTTAATTGAGCAACAAAGTCCAATGGTTGCCAGCGATTGGGATCAGTCATAAGCGGATTGCCAGTAAACGCAGGCCACAAAGAACCATTCACTGGCTGATAGTAGGTACTTACATAATTATTCACCTGGTTTGAACCATCACCAATGGCAAACTCTTCCATTTTCGCTGCGATGTAGTTTCCCAACTTAGCCGGATCTCCATCCGCATAGTTAGTAGAGGTGATGGAAGAATCGTATCCCAAAGCAATCATCTGCGCATTGATCAAGCCCTGGATAATAACTAGCTTGGCCGGAGACGCTGTGAAGTTGGTGTATCTGGTCCAGAGGAATCTATACATGGCATAACTGATGGCTTCTTCTCGTGCTGCCTGCACATTATCAGGAATGGTAATCCCGTTAAAAGGACATGAATAACCACCCCATGTATTTCCCAGAAAGTAAGTGTCGGCATCATCATCATACGCAGCCCAGCAATCATACATCAGCACTGCTGCATGACAAAGGTTGCGGGCATGCACAGTAGGTTTAGGAGAATAATTTCGGATGCAGTTGAGTTGGGTTTCATTCCACAATATGGCGATTGAAGAGTCCTGTGACTTGATCGTCATCCCACCAAAAAGAAGAAAAGATACAAGCAGAATTTTGCTTTTCATAATCAGGTGTTGTTAGTTGAAATAAACCAGCCCTAAGTTTGAACAATTGAATTTGTCGTATTGCATTTCACTGTGCAACCGACAGGAATTTTGGTCTTTGTAAAAGTAGGAGAATTTGAATGCGGCAAATGCATTCAACCGATGCACGGGAATGGCAATAACCTGAACTGAACCTGATGTCCGCTGTTCAATTGCACACAACAGACATGGCCTGTACTATGAAAGAGCAGGTGTACATTCGCGCTCCTTTTTTTTCAAAAACCTGTTTTGAAATACCTGCTTGCCCCTGTTTTCCTGTTGTACAAGCTGTGGATTGGAATTGTGTTCTGGTTCACATTGGTATTGCTCTACCCTGTTTTTTACATTTTGCTTTCAAAAGAAAAATGGTATCCCATCGCATTTGAGATGAAAAAGTTTTGGTCCATTTTGATTTCGTTTTTGATTTTTTGCCCGATTCGCGCGAAGTACAAAGCAGACCTTCCGAAGCGTCCGTACATAATTTGCTCCAACCACAGTTCTTATCTTGACACTGTGTTCATGTATTCAATCTTCAGCGATTACTTTTTGTTTGTGGGCAAGGGAGAATTGCTGAAGTGGCCTTTGTTCCGCATGTTCTTCAAGACGATGAACATTCCTGTGCACCGCAACAATTCACGAAAGGCATTTAATGCACTCCAGAAAGCATACGAAGCCATTGAACGGAAAGAGTGCGTGGCCATTTATCCCGAAGGTACCATTCCCAATTCAGCACCGAAGATGAAGTTGTTCAAGAACGGTGCATTCCGGATGGCGGTGGATAAACAGGTTCCTGTTGTGCCGGTTACATGGCTCACCAATTACCTCATCATGAAAGACCCGGGCAAAATTTTCAGTTACTCGTTGCCCAAAGTTGTTCGTGTAATCGTTCATGCTCCCATCCATCCTACCGGAACTGGTGATGAAGATGTATCAAAACTTCGCAATGCTGTGTTCGCAGCAATTGATTCCGCATTGCCGGAAGAGTTCAGGAAACATCATGGAGAATAACCTAAGTGCTCACCAAGATTAGTGGTTAGCAAAACTCCTCAAACGCAATCTTGAGATTATCGGCAATCATTTGGGGTGTGCGTCCCTCGATGTGGTGGCGTTCGATCATGTGCATCAGTTTGCCATCTTTAAATAACGCGATGCTGGGTGATGAAGGTGGATAAGGTAGCATGTATTTGCGTGCACGTTCCACTGCCTCGCTATCCACACCAGCAAATGTCGTGGTGAGTTTTGCAGGAATTTTTTCGCTGGTGAGCGAAAGTTTTACTCCCGGGCGCATGCTTCCAGCAGCGCATCCGCACACGCTGTTGAGTACAACGAGTACAGTGCCTTCGCTATTTACTGCAGTGTCAACTGCTTCTGGTGTTTCAAGTTGCGCAAATCCTGCTCGGGTAAGCTCGTCACGCATGGGGGTTACTAGTTCTGGGGGATACATTATTTTGAGATTTGGGATATGAGATGTGAGATGTGAATTCTTGAATCTTCTATTGTTTTTGTGTACGAATGTTTTTACGGTGCAAAGTTCACTTCTTCATTGTTGGTTGGGGATGACTTGTATCAATCATTCAGCACTGAATCAATGAGGGCATGAAGTGTTTCACCACTCGATGGGCGTGGTGCATTGGAACTTACAATTTTTCCTTCCTCGTTGATGAGTATGAAGCGTGGAATTGAGTTGATGATAAAATGTTTGCTGATGGTTTTTTCGACATCATCGCTTTGGTGAAGTTGGGTGCCGCTCATGGGAGTGAGTAAAAGAAAATCTTTCCACTTCTGCACTTCCTGGTCGGTGGAGATGGAAACAAATTCGATGTTCTGTCCATGATAATGTTCTTCAAGAGTTTTGAGATGAGGAATTTCCTTTTTGCACGGCCCGCACCATGTAGCCCACACATCAATGTAAACTGCTTTTCCATTGAAACTATTCATCGTGAACGTGTTGCCCGTTGCATCATAACATTCAATTGCAGGACAAGTGCGGCCTGGTTGAATCGCATCGTATTGCGCCCACACTTTGCGCACACGTTTTTTCATCGGCTCGTTTTTGTTGTGTTCCTCGAGGCGCTGCATTACCGCGCTGATGTCTTGTGTACCCGCTTCGCGCATCGCTTCCATCATTATTTCTTTCAGGATGTAATCAAGCACTTCCTGTGTAGTCATCAGCTTTATTGTTTCATCCATTTGCGCGAGGTAGAAGTCGGGTAAATCCTCCGGAGTATCAAGAATCATGGTCTGGCTCACGTTGCCGCCAATCATGGTGCGAGCGAACATCTGGTAGTGTTCGCTGTAAAGAATTTCTGCGTTGTTCATCTTCACTGATGCGAGTTTTTTGTCCATCGCTATGCGCTCCTCAACAAATGCTTCGCTCTTGAAATTGGCTGCTGTAGCGCGGTACGTAGCCATCTCGCCCATGCACTGATAAGTGATGGCTTCGGCCATGTAGTTACGAAAATCTTCGTTGAGACTATTTGCCTTCACATAGCCCTCGAGGGTGGCAGTTCGCACCTTCATCACTGAGTCTTCAATTTCCATAACGCGCTGAGGACTTTTCATGGCCAGCACTTTTGACGAAGTGTTGCGCATCAATTGAGCGTCCAGCGTTGCTGCGGTTTTGTAATAGTTGCAGTATGCAGTGCTTTTACCGGAAAACTCTCCCGGGTCTTTCATTGCCTTCGCATCAAAATTTGCCGTGAGTTCATCACCGGGCAACACGTAAAGTTTCAGGGTTATCTTATTGTTTAGGATTCTGCACTCCTCACCGCGATTTAGTTTTATCGTGCGCGAAAAATTTCCTACTGCATCGAGTTTCAATGTGTCGAGTTGGTCGCGGTAACGGAGCAACATAAACTCGCGGTCGGGATTGGTTACTGTGCCCTTGATGGTGGTGGCTACTAATGATTGCGCATTTATTGCGAATGAAGCAATCAGCGTGAGAAGCATAAAACACAAAGTTGTTTTTTTCATTTTTAAAGTTTGATTTCAGTTGATGAGATTGCAGTTAGAGCGCTTACTTTTCTTTTGACCATTCATCTATCAGCTTATGGATTCGCTTTCTGGCCGCAACGAATTTCTTTTTTTCAATGGTTATTGTATTCATGAAACACAAAGTTATTTCAACTTCAGTTCGATGCTCAGTTCTTCCAATTGCTTCTTATCAATTGCCGAAGGCGCATCTATCATCACATCTCTTCCTGAATTGTTTTTCGGGAAGGCGATGAAGTCGCGGATGCCATCCTGCCCACCAAACAATGCGCAGAAACGGTCGAAGCCGAATGCAATGCCTCCGTGCGGTGGCGCACCGTATTCAAATGCGTTGAGCAAAAATCCAAACTGGTTCTGTGCTTCCTCGGGTGTAAAGCCGAGGAGGTTGAACATACGCGATTGCACATTGCGGTCGTGAATACGGATGGAGCCTCCTCCTATTTCCACACCATTCAATACAAAGTCGTATGCATTGGCATTTACCATTCCCGGATTTACATCGAGCATATCTATATGTTCCGGTTTCGGTGATGTGAAGGGGTGGTGCATGGCATGCCAACGTTTGGTTTCTTCATTCCACTCGAGCAATGGAAAATCGAGTACCCAAAGCGGCTTGAAGTCATCCGCATTTCGTAAACCCAAACGTGTACCCATGAGCAATCGCAGCTCTCCCAATTGTTTTCTTGTGGTATTGAAATCACCACTGAGTATGAGGAGAAGATCGCCTGCACTTGCTTTTGAAAATGCTGCGATGTTTTTCCAATCATCCTGTGAATAAAATTTATCTACAGATGATTTGAAAGTTCCATCCGCGTTGCACATGCAATAGACCAAACCCTTTGCGCCAATCTGCGGACGCTTCACCCATTCAGTGAGTTCGTCCACTTGTTTGCGTGTATAGTTGGAGCATCCTGGAACTACGATTCCAATCACTGCTTCGGCACTATCAAAAACATTAAATCCTTTGCCTTGCATTTGGGTGTGCAACTCCACGAATTCCATCCCAAAACGGATGTCGGGTTTGTCGCTGCCGTACTTGCTCATGGCATCGCTGTACAACATGCGCGGCACCGTAGCGATGTCAAGTCCCTTCACCGATTTGAAAAGATGGCGCACCAATCCTTCGAAGGTGTTGAGAATATCTTCCTGCTCCACAAAAGCCATCTCGCAGTCTATTTGTGTGAACTCCGGCTGGCGGTCGGCACGCAAATCTTCATCACGAAAGCATCTTACAATCTGGTAGTAACGGTCGTATCCCGCCACCATCAATATCTGCTTAAAAGTTTGCGGTGATTGTGGAAGCGCGTAAAACTGTCCGGCATTCATTCTTGAGGGCACCACAAAATCGCGCGCACCTTCGGGTGTGCTCTTTATTAAATAAGGTGTTTCTATTTCCAGGAAGTTGAGCGAGTCTAAATACTTGCGCGTTTCGATACTCATGCGGTGGCGCAGCTCAAGATTCTTGCGCAATGGATTTCTGCGAAGGTCAAGATAACGCCATTGCATCCTCAAATCATCACCACCATCACTTTCATCTTCTATGGTAAACGGTGGCGTTTTGGATGCATTGAGCACTTCGAGTTTCTCCACTTTTATTTCAATATCGCCTGTAGGAATGTTTGGGTTTTTGCTGAGGCGCTCTATTACGGTACCGGTGGCTTTGAGTACAAACTCGCGCCCGGATTTGCGTGCGAGTTCCATGAGACTCGCATCGGTGGTGTCATCAAAAAAAAGCTGGGTGATGCCGTAGCGGTCGCGCAGGTCTATCCAAAGCATGGAGCCTTTGTCGCGCTGGCGTTGCATCCATCCGCTCAGTATTACTTTTTGGTTGATATCTGTGATGCGGAGTTCTCCGCACGTGTGCGTTCTATGCATGGATTTTTTTTGAGGGGCGCGAAGGTAATGGGAGCGCCAAGGAGAATTACGAATTGAGAATTACGTGCGCATGCACTTCTTAATTCATAATTCTGGCCTAGACGGAAAGCGGAAACACCAAATAAAACGAAGCTCCCTTTTTATTTTTTGAGCGGAAAAAAACTTCGCCCCGGCTTTGCTTCATTATGTTCATCACCATGGCAAGTCCCAGGCCCAGGCCGGTGGTTTTAGTGGTGAAATTGGGAACGAAAATTTTGTCCTTTTCTGCCTCGGCAATTCCCTCCCCGTTGTCCTGTATACGCATCATTACACCCTTGCGGCAATCGCGCAATGCGACATCAATCTTTCCTTCCCTTCCTTCGGGCAGTGCCTGCAGTGCATTGGTGATAAGGTTTACTATGGCTCTGCGCGCCTGGTCTTTGTCGGCAAGAACATGGGGTGCGTTCATCGCATAATTGCGATAAATAACCTCGGCCTGTCCGTTGTCCTGGTATAAGCCGGTTACTGTTTTGGCAAGTTCGCCCAGGTCCAGGTTCACCAGTTCCGGTTTAGGCAGTTTGGCGAATTGGGAAAATTCTCCAGCTATGTGCGAGAGTGATTCAATTTGCTCGCTCATACTCTTTGTAAAAGTCCGGAGCTTCTGGTCGAAGTCGGGTGCACCATCCTGCCAGGCGCGTTCCAGGTGTTGCACCCGAAGTTTCATGGGTGTTAGAGGATTCTTTATTTCGTGTGCCACCTGTTGGGCCATATCGCGCCAGGCACTTTCACGCTCAGTGCGGGCCAACTTGGCCGCACTTTCTTCCAGGGCATCTAACATGCGGTTGTATTCAGTAACCAGTGTGCCTATTTCGTCATCCTTGGTTCCCTCAAGTGGCTGGTTGTGGCGACCTAATTGAACCTGCTTCATTCGTTCACCTATCGCTTTTAATGATCGTGTGATATAGCGCGACAAGAGGTAGGCCACTACAGCGGCAATGATGAAGAGGATAATGTAGCTGCCCCCCAGTTCGGAAAGAAATGCCCAGAGGTCTTTGCGGTCGTTGTCGGTTTTATCGTAAAGCACATTGGTGATGGCAATGGGCTTGCCTGTGGCATCCACAAAGTACCAGTAGGCCTGAGTGTATTCTTCATTGCCGAATTTTCTATCCAGCACCGCTCGTTGGTTTCCGGTGGCAAGTTGTTTAAGGATGGTATAGTCAATCCTGTCGGGCACACCAAGAGAGTCCAGCTTAATGCCCGCTGATGAAATGAGGTAGCCACCGCGCAAATCGAAAAGAGTGATAACAAGATTGTGCACATCGCCCAGCTCGCAGATTTTATCGGTGAATACAATAGGTACTGAATCGGTTGAGATAAAGCCTCCCTGTTGTTCCAGAAAGTAGGTCATGCTTTGCTTCACTGCATCTTCCTTTCGGTGAAGTCGCTGCCCGTTGTAAGCATCCGTTTGCTCGCGGTGATCGTATATGGCCACACCACCTGTAACCAGGAAGGTGAGTAATACAATGGCCAGCATCGAAAAGTAGATGCGCATACGGAGTGTGAGGCGGAAGGGCATACCTGTTCGGATTGCTGATTGGTTCCCGATTGCTATCTGGATGTTGAGTGAAACGAAGTCCCGCAAGGCGGGATTGATTTGATACTTCTAGTTGACAATTATCATGCGGCAAAGAAAGTTGAACCCCAAGTGCACTGATAAAATTCTTCCTTCGCCATTCAAGAGGGCATTGGATTGAATGATAAACCGTCCCAACCAAACTGGCTGATGCACCTTGCAATTTTTTGTGCGTTTGACGTTCCATCTTTACCCGTGATTTGCATCCGAGAAAAATTACTACATGATTAACGAAAAACTGGACAAGTACCAGAACAAGTCCGAAAGGGAAGCAGGAGCCCATTCCGCCAAAGCATTTATGCCACTGATGTTCGCGTTGGTGTTGTTGCTCGGCATTCTCATTGGCGGTGCAATAAACGGTAGCGGAAATTCATGGTTCAGTTTCAAATCAAAATCAAGCTCCAACCCAAGCAAGTTGGTGAGTGTCATCAATTTTATTGAAGACCACTACGTGGACAGTGTGCAAAAAGAAAAATTGATTGATAATGCCATTGCGTCCATGCTGCAAGATCTCGACCCCCACAGTTATTATATCAGTGCCGATGAACTTGCTGCCTTTACTGAACCACTGGAAGGCGCATTCGATGGCATAGGCGTTGAATTCTTGATACAGCGCGATTCACTTTTTGTGGTGCGAACTATTGCAGGCGGCCCATCGGCAAAGGCAGGAATAAAAGCAGGGGACCGTATAGTGAAAGTGGACGACCGGGACATCACCGGTGCCACCATCAACAGCGAGTCGGTAACAAAACAACTGAAAGGCCCAAGCGGCACAAAAGTGAAAGTGAGTGTGATGCGAAGAGGCGAATCGCAACTCCTGGATTTTATGCTGGAGCGGGATGGTATCCCCATTGAAAGTGTGTCCGCATCCTTCCTTGTAAATCCTGAAACCGGGTATGTAAAACTCGAACGTTTTGCAAAACCCACTTATCCCGAATTTATGAAAGCGGTTCACCAGTTGAAAGACCAGGGCGCAAAAAAACTGGTGATTGACCTTCGCGGAAATGGAGGTGGCTACATGGAACCTGCCACTAAAATCATAGAAGAATTTCTGACACCAGATAAGCTGATTGTTTACACCGAAGGTGTTCACCAGAAAAAGGACGAAACACGATCCACCAAAAACGGTTTGCTTCGCGATATGGAAGTGGTGGTGATCATTGACCAGAACTCCGCATCGGCCAGCGAGATTGTGGCAGGTGCGCTGCAGGATTGGGATCGTTCCATTACCGTGGGCCGCAGATCGTTCGGCAAGGGACTGGTGCAGCACGAGCAGATGTTGAAAGATAAATCTGCTATTCGCCTAACAGTGGCGCGCTACTACACACCCACGGGACGCTGCATCCAGAAACCCTATGGCGACACCATTAACTACAGCGCTGATGAACATGACCGTTTGTTGAATGGCGAACTGCTTACTGATACTAATATTCGTTTTTCTGATTCGCTCAAGTTCACCACACCGGGGGGCCGCACGGTATACGGTGGCGGAGGAATAATGCCCGATGTTTTTGTTCCGTTGGATTCTTTGTTTTTTGATTCCAAACTGCTGCGCCTTAGTTCAGGTTCGCTCCTCCGCGATTTTGCTTTTAACTACGTGGACGAAAATCGTGCACGGCTTGAGCGTGATTATACCGAAGAACAAATGGTGAAGAATTTTTTGATAGATGATTCCATTATCTCAAAATTTCTTGCCGCAGCAAAAGACCGGGGCGTTACTTACTCAGGCGCGGACGTCATACCTTTCGAGGCCGAACTGAAATTGAGAATCAAAAGCCAGATTGCAAGAAATCTTTTCGGAGACAAAGCACAACAACAAATCTTGCTCAGCAAGGATGACGACTTTTCCAAAGCACTTGAAGTGTTCGGAAATTTTGATGGCTACGTTCTTCGCCCTCGTTAAAAAATGGGTAAGAGGCAATGATCAAAAAGCAATAGACAAACAACTAAACAAACACTTTCAACCTGATAGCTATCGGGATAATAAATCAACAAATAAAAAAAACACAATGTCATTTACACTACCCCCACTACCCTATGCATCCAATGCGCTGGAGCCGCATATTGATGCCCGCACCATGGAAATTCATCACGACAAGCACCATGCTGCCTACACCAATAACCTGAACGCTGCCATTCTTGGAACAGAACTCGAAAGCCTGAGCATCGAAGAAATTCTGGTAAAAGGTTTTGAAAAACCCGCCATAAGAAATAATGGCGGAGGTTTCTACAATCACAACCTGTTTTGGGAAATAATGTCCCCAAAAGGCGGTGGCGTACCATCAGGAGAACTTGCCGAAGCGATAAACTCAGCGCATGGTTCATTCGACAAATTCAAGGAAGAATTTGCCAAGGCAGCCACCACAAGATTTGGCTCAGGCTGGGCGTGGCTGTGCGTTCACAATGGCGGCAAGGTCGAGATTTGTTCATCGGCCAACCAAGACAATCCACTAATGCCAGGCATTGGTTGCGGTGGCAAACCCATCCTTGGACTCGATGTGTGGGAACATGCCTACTACCTCAATTACCAGAACCGCAGGCCTGATTATATCACTGCATTTTTCAATGTGGTTAACTGGAAGGAAGTGGAACGCAGGTATCAGGTTGGGAAATAAACGTTGGGAAATATCAGTAAAAAAAAGGGCTGCCGGTACTTCACGACAGCCCTTTTAATTTGGCGCAAATCAGGATGGAAAAGCTGGAAAAAATTCTATTCCTTAATCATGATTCTGGTTGCAACCACCACTCCGTCAATCACCAGTGCGTAGGAATAACTTCCTGAGGCAAGGTTGTGTACATCAATGTTTAGTTGGCCTATGCCCGTTTGTGTTACAGGTTCAGTGTGAATGGCGTTTCCATACATATCAAAAAACTGCACTTCGCAATTTGCATTGAATTGCGGCACGAAGTACTTGATGGTGCATTCGCCCTTGTGTGGGTTGGGTGTGTTTTGATAGAGAATGGGTGTGGGCGTGTTGGTGAGTTTTACGTTTTGCTCGTAGTCGGGATTGGTCTGGAGCATTTTGGCCTGATCGGTGGCAGCCGGTTGGGCTTCAAGAGTAGAAACTCTTGCGCTAAGTTCTTGGTACCCGGCAATCAGGTATGGAAATAAACCAGTGTAGTTGATCATGTCCATTTGCAACTCCGGGCTTATCATATTACCATCTTCATCTACTTCGGCCGGCACAGTGGTAGTTTTCACAAGGTGTGGTAGTATGGGTTGCAAATCAGTTGAAAGCAAACCAGACTGCATTCCAAGTGGAAGATTCACTTGAGGTGCAGCATCGGAATTGAAAACATAAGTTTTAGGTTACAGACTCAATAGAACATCTGTTGCGTCTGTGATATCGTTAATTTCTATCTTCAAATCAGTGTCAGAAGGCTGCCAGAAGTTAGTTGTGATTGCGCCTTCGCCATTTATCCATGCCGCCCATGAGTTGTTGCCAGCATCGATTGCAGCCGTTGTATGAAGTCCATAGACAAGACCTTGATTGGCAACGGCGCAGCCCTTACACCAAAAGTGAACTGGCTACCATTTAGTCCTCTTGCATCAAGACCATAGGCAGCGTTTCCCTCATGGCCATAAAAATAGCCACCAAGGTTTGATAGTGCCCCTGTTCCGGCATCTCCATAAAATGCAAAGTTGGTGGGCGCACCGGAAAGGCGTACCTCAAAGCCACGGTTGGCAATCGATGCTGGCGACCCCATTTCCAGAAACACTCCTCGCTGGTTAGGTTGTGCATCGGTAGGTGTTTTTACAATGTGCAACTCTGCTGCATCGGGGTTGCCGATGCCAATTCCAACATCGCCATCAGGACAGTTCGTGCCTCCAACAATAGTGCATACATCAGTAAATTCATTATTGAACAAGGTCCAGTCGCAGTTCAATGCGTTGGGGCTTATCTCCTGATAGTACACTCGGTTATGATCGGTAGAGTCAATCATCAGCACTCGTGTTAGCGTATCGTTTTCCAACACCTGACGAATGCGGAGGTCACCATCAATGTCGAGTTTTGCGCCCACATAATTAGCGGTGCCTGGTCCTTGTAAACTATTGGATGAGTAGTTTCCAATGCCGACATTACCCACGAAAGGCTCAATTCTAAATACTTCCATGCCCTGGACAGTCCCGGAACTGTCCGGATCCATGCCTGTTGGTTCAAGAAAAATGATTCTGAAATTGTCTGCTGAGGGATTATTCAAGGTTGCGCCTTCCTGGCAACCCCACGAAATGACCGCATCAGTTTGCAGAGTGCTACCAGTGGGGTTGGCACGTTCCATAAGTCCCACATACATGGCATCCGCGTTACCACCGTAAGTAGTGCCTATGTTCTGCCAGGGCCGTGCAATACCTCCATCCGCTATTGTTCCCAACTGCATCATTGACCCGGGAATGGTAGGGGCGTCTGCATTTGTCAGAGGTACCATAATGCGGTTTGCGTCTGCGTACATCATACCATTAATACCTGTCCAAGTATCAAGGTCGCGAAACCTCATGCGTCTGGAATTACCTTCAAGAATATCTAACCAGCGGTCCGTATCGAGCGAGCCCAACTCCGTGGTGCCGGTGGTTTGATTCAGCCCTATTCTTAGTCCGTCCGTAGCAGCACCGCCTGTGGCTAAATTGGTAAATTGCATATAGACATTTGCATTGCCATCATCATTCAAATGGAGATTATAGTTTGGAAGTATTCCTCCGGTCTCTGCAAAGTTGCTGCCCACACCAAGGAAGCCGTTTGTTCCATGATAGAACAGCCGCTTGTTGGTACTTGAGAGTGCAGTGAAATTCACATCTGTTCCATCTCCCATCACCACTTCATCTGCCAGTGCACCAGCCAATTCGCAAAATTGCCCCAGCCTTTTAGCAAGCGGATGTCTGCTTCGCTTCCTAGTTGTGTCCGCTCCAACCATGTGTCGAAGCTATTGGCAAAGTTTCGAATACGGAATCGTTCGGTTTGCGAGGTAGCGGAACTACCAGTAAACAATTGCCAATTGTTAGCTACCGCTTGGTCACCATCGGTACGGAAAAGCCGACCGTTGAAGTTACCAGCGGGATCATTGCAGAAGAAATTGTTGACATGCAACCTTGCGAGAAGGTTTGCACTGTTTGTGAATTCACCAATTCAAATTGACCGAATCTCATCATTGGTCTGGCCGAAGTTGGTGCCAAACTGATTGAATTGTGCGTGTGTAAAGATTGAGATGGCACACACGGCCATCATTAGAATCTTTTTCATTTGAAATGATTTTTAATTTGTAAAACCAAAATGATCTCACTAATTGCACTAACCTATTCCTTCACAAAACGAACTTGCTCTACACTTTCATCATTCCTGATTTCAAAAATGTAGCATCCTGATTCAAGCCACTCCAGATTGAGTCCATTCATGTCAAATTCTTGGTCAAATAAGAATCTCCCTTGTGTATCATACAATCGTCCATTCACATTGCCATGACTAAAACCAGTAATAAAGAGGTTATTGCTGACCGGATTTGGATAAATTCTATAACCTGTTGGCGTTTCCGAAGAATCGGCAATGCGGACAGAACACTCCTCAGTAATGGCAACAGAAACGTTGTCAACCATTATGTATGCAGCATTCCAGAAATTGCTTTCTTCATTGAACACTTCGATGCAATCAAGTTGATCATTGGGTGTATTGCTTCCCACATAGATGTATTGTTCGCCACCTGTTGCCAGGTATTGCGCAGTGAAGTTGGTCCAACTCAAACTATCAATTCCTAAAATATCGAAAGCAACCTGATTGGGCAGATTCATGCTACCTGCATTCTCCGGCTCATACAGTAGCTCATTGGTGAAAGCAACTTGCAAATCACACGTTGTAAGCCCGGTTTGTCCGAAAGGTTGACCCAAATGCTCACACAGTAGGTTACGCTCTGGAGCAACGGCTCAGATAAGAATCCCTGTGCGTACTCCTTGGTTGGACCAGTTGACTCGTAAATATCCAAACCAAGATATGCCTGACCATCCTGAGCAACTTGGTATCCCAAGTATTGTGATTGTGGGGCGTGTAATACCGAGCCAGAACCAGACCCCAGTTCCTCATCGAAAGGCGAGAAGTAGTCTGCCGTTGACCCATTCGGATTCAACCAGTTTGAGGTAATCAAATACGGCCAACCATCGCCCATACTTGCCGTATCCTCCAAACTTGGGTTGAGCACCAGATTCTCCTGTGCATAGGCACCTCCCCAGCCCTCCCCAAAAGAGAGGGAGAAAACAAAAGCTAAAAAGAAAAAAGGTTTGTGCAATTGATAAGATGATTTCGTTTTTGAAATTTTTGTTTGTTGTCGCAGTTCCGCCTGCTTCTGTTGTTTTCGGGAACAGGCGATGCGTGTCTGCGGGTTAAGCAAGGTTCATCTAAGAACATCAAATTGCCATACAACAATGCGTGGCAATTCCCGATTTTGGCCATGTGCTGTTTGTTCAACACACAGCCCAACAGACAATGCCGGCCAAAAAAATGGAAATGAAAAAGTGAAATCTTGAATCACCTACTGCATTGTACTGCAGCTTTATCTTCAACAATTTTGTTAGCTCGAAGCTCGAAGCTCGAAGCTCGAAGCTCGAAGCTCGAAACTCGAAGCTCGAATATTGAATATTGAATATCGAATATCGAAACGAAAAAAGCCTGTAAGTAACGGAAGAAGAATATGAAGAATGAACATGGCATTTTGGTTTTTTGTAAGGTGAGCGAAAAGTAGGGGAATAGTTGTGTCGAAGAAATAACATTTTCACGAGAAATTTTTTGAGACTGATGAAACGATGTTGGCAGAAAATAGACTCACCCATTCCGTTGCGTCATCTCCGCACTAAACACCTAAAAAATGTCGCTTGAAGATCTTTTTAAGTTGTGAAATCTTAGAAATTTTGGTTATTCAATGAAGGTGGGAGTCTGTACTCAAGTAATGATTAACTCAATAAACCCTATCTTCGTCAACCTCTTTTTAACCTGAACTTTTATGACAAGAATTCTACTCAGTGCATTCGCCCTTTTATCAATTCAAGGTTTTTCCCAAACCATTTTCTGGTCTGAAAGTTTCGGAACTGGTTGCAACCAGGGACAATTGGCAACTGCTTACACCAATGCCAACGGCTTGTGGAGTTTTGTAAGCACAGGAACCAATGCCGCCAGCGCCAGCCAATGGTATGTGAGTGCAACAGAAAACGGAAACGAACCAGGTGAGTGCGGCAGTGTATGTGGAGATGACCGCACATTACATCTTGGTACAGTAGCACTTCCTTTGTTTGGATTGGTTGCAGACTTTGGTGCTTCCTATTATGAAGGCATTGCCGGCTTCTGCGGAATACTTCCCTGTGGTGCAACAGACAAGCGTGTGCAATCTCCCATCATCAATTGCACAGGCCAAACGAATATCACCCTTGATTTCGATTATATAGAAGGAGGAAACACCATTGACAATGCAACACTCTGGTATTTCAATGGCAGCACTTGGTCGCAAATTGCAGACCCTGCCAAAACATTTGACGTTGGGTGCAGTCCACAGGGATTGTGGACGCATTACACCATTGCACTTCCGGCATCAGCAAATAATAACGCCAACGTTCGGATTGGATTCCGATGGGTAAACAACGAAGATGGCGATGGCACTGATCCAAGTTTTGCGGTGGATGATATTGAGATGAGTGTGCCTGAAGAAACTGGCGATATTGAACCGCCCGTTTTTATTTCTTGCCTGGGTAACCAGACTATAGAAGCCGGTGCCGATTGCGCTTTTTTGTTACCTGATTACACCGGGCTTGTAACCATAACAGACAACGTTGATCCCAATCCTGTAATTACACAATTTCCATTACCTGGCGAACTTCAATCTTCAGCGACTGTTGTAATTATTGATGCCACAGATAGCAGTGGCAATTCAGCGGAGTGCACATTTACTGTTATACCTTTCGATGCTGCGCCTCCGCAAATAGAATGTCCCGAAAATGCAATTGTTGAACTTGATAATAATTGCGAGGCAGTGGTTCCGGACTTTGTCAATTCGCTTTCGATAACTGACAACTGCGATTCTAATCCTGTGGCATTGCAAGACCCACCGCCTGGTTCATTTGTTAATGGCCAAACACAAATCACAATTGTGGTGTCCGATGCCGGTGGAAATTCAAGTTCATGTTCATTCACAATGGATGTGGAGGATTTGACCAACCCGGAAATTAATTGTCCTGAAGACATTACTGTAACCGCCACGGAGGCAGGCATCACTGAAATCTATGTTGAAGTTCCCTTGCCTGCAACCAGCGATAACTGCATTTATACAACGGCTTACAACAATTACAACGGTACCGCGAATGCTTCGGATGTTTATCCTGTGGGAACAACTACAGTTACCTGGCACGTTGTGGATGCAGCCCTGAACGAAAATACCTGCGAAATGAATGTTACCGTGGAACCAATCCCCTGCTGCCCTGCTGATTTTGATTGCAACGGAGTGATCAACGTTTCCGATTTACTTTATTTCATGGGTGTGTTTGGAGCCACTTCATCAACGGGCGACCTCAACAACGATGGATTGGTAAACATTTCCGACCTGCTCATCTTCATGGCGCAATTCGGTTCTTTCTGCCCCTGATAAAGTTCTAATCTGCTGTCCCACGAAATTCGTTTACGTTTGACGCCCAAAATAAAATTGATTTATGAATATCCCATCTGAACTCAAATACACCAAAGACCACGAGTGGGTGCGCATCGAAGGTGATGTGGCTACTATTGGCGTTACCGATTTTGCACAACATGAGTTGGGCGACATCGTGTTTGTTGAAATAGAAACCGCGGGCCTTTCGCTGGATGCCCACGCCATTTTCGGAACAGTGGAGGCGGTGAAAACAGTGAGCGATCTTTTTATGCCCGTGACTGGAAAAATTCTTGAAGTAAATCCTGAACTCGAAAAGAATCCTGTCTCTGTAAACGAAGATCCTTATGGCAAAGGCTGGATGATAAAAGTTCAGTTGGATCCAGGTGCCGACACGAGCCATCTGCTCGATGCTGATGCTTACAAGTCGTTGGTGGGTTAATTTCCATAGAGCCTCTTCATGCGGCACATCCTGATTCCTCTAAGCTGGGCATTGCTCATTCTTGCTATGCACAGCATTCCCGGTTTTGATCTTGCTTATCGTGATCCCTGGCAACTTTTGCGTATAGATAAACTGGCACATGCAGGAATGTTCGCAGCATTTGTTGCAATGCTGATGGTGGCCTTCCGGAAACAAGACAGGTACAGCGGGATTCGGATTCATGCGCAAAAGATCTCAGTTCTTATTTCAATTTCTTATGGCGGGTTGCTGGAACTTTATCAAGGGCAGTTATTCGTGGAGCGCACCAGCGATTTGCACGACTTTGCCGCTAACACCATCGGTGCTTTTTTGGGTTTGATTCTTTTTAGAATGGTTTACGGACATGAATTGGCGCGAACCTGATACTTCTTGTCATTAAGAGCCTGGCTCTAAGAGTTACTGAAGTTTTGGTATCAAGCCATTTTCAAAATAATCATCGCACCATTTAAGCGCATTTTGAAATCGCTTCTCCCGCATTCCTTCCACCACACGAAAGTTTTTTTTCGCTTTGGATAATTCGTCCACATAAATGTCGAACAACCTGTGGCGGTCAAAGGGATTTTCGCGTTGCGGGTCGGGTTGCCAGAGTAAATCCGGTTTGCAAAGGAGGTAGAGATCGTAACGTTCCGCATTGCAGAGCGCTAGAATTCTTTCATCCACTCTCCCGAATTTTTCCTGGCTCCAGATTTTTATTACGGTGAGGTCGGTGTCTATCAGAAGACCGGGGACAGAATCAGCTTTGCGAACTGAATCCAAGTGCGCACCTGCAATGACAAAAAGATCTTCTTCCTGATAACTTCTGCCCAGGCGCGAGAGATAAGTGCGGGCGGATTCCTCCACTAAGGGAACATTGAAATGCGTGGCAAGTTGCCGGGCTAGTGTGGTTTTGCCGGAAGACTCAGGGCCGGTGAAGCAGATTGTTTTTTGCATTGACAGCAATTTTCAGTCGGATTATGCAACAATTTTATTTCTTCGGCTTGTGCGGCCCGAAGGTTTAACGTCAACAGTTCGTGGCGAATGCTTTTTTTTAGACACTATATAATAAAGTGTGCAAGTATCAAAATTGGTTATGGTTTCAAACGGATTTCAAACCTAGTGATAACATGGTTTAGGATCTGGCCCCATTGGCGGAAAAAATCGTAAAAAAGGAAATGAACAAACGCAGGTCTTTCTATAAGGCAGCTATATCATTGTGCCGCAATCGGAAGCCAGGTAGATGAGATTAGCCGAGACGAAACAGTGCAGGACAAATTTGATGCAATCATGGAGATTCTTGACCCTGCACATTTCTACAGCGACCGCCAACTTTATATCCAGATTCTGCGGGGAAAAGTTTTGCAAGAAGAAGCGTTAGAATCATTTGAAAGCATCAGTTCTGACTTCAAGGTTGATGAATCAATGCTTACAGAAATTGAAAACATTGTCGCTGTGTGGGCTGCTGAAGAAGTGACCCTTCAACTTGCTGAGCCCGCCCTTAACGAGGAGCAGGAGGAACAGTTGCAAGAGATTTTCTTCGCAGGCAATAGTTGGGCATCATCAGAAGCTTTGGGTGTGCTTCAGCGTTATTCTGATTTTGCTTACATGGAATGAAGGGATTAATTTTTCTGATATTATTGAGCAATGCCCAATTGGGCATTGCTCAATATTCGTATTTCTCAAATTTGTATGAACCTCCGGACTTTGAAAACAACAACAGCAGTTCGCTCTGGAATCTGTTCGTGGTTGACACGAATCTCTGGTGTATTGGCGCTGCCTATGTTGATACAAGCTACGGGCACTTAATGCTCAATGTTGATGATGAAACAGGGCAGGTAATTGCAGAACACTTTATCCCTTATTCGAGCATCGAACCATACTATGCCTGGTGCGACACCTACACCCAGAGTGAAAATGGCGACTTTGTTGGCGTATATGAGGTAAGTGGGACAACGCCCAATTCGACTTCAATATTTGCCTTTGAGTTGAATCAAACTGGTGAAGTGAATTGGAGCACGACAACTGAATTTGCATCCGATTCGACAAATGAAGGTTCATTACTTATTATAAGATTGAACGATGGTAGTTATTTAAGTTGTGGACGCACATTTCACCAAAGCGATAGTATTTTCCAAGCCATCGGTTTATTGCTGTTGCGTTATTTTGATAATGGAAATCATTTGTTTGATGTGGAAATCCCCCTATGGAATGAAGAGTGGCAAAGCATATTTCCCCACGAACAGATTTTTCCGACTGATATGATAGAACTAGATAATGGTGAAATTTTGATTTCAGGAGTTTGGGGTGATGAGTTACCTCAACCATTTAAGCGCAGGCCATTTTTCATGAAACTGACTTCAGAATTAGATGTTATTTCCGGTTACGATTTCGGCAACCCAGATGTGGACAATTGGTATCCTTGGATGCATAAGTTGGAAGATGGAAATGTGGTGTTTGCATACGCACATGGTGCGCAATGGAATGAAGATTTTCCAACTTATGCTGACTTCGACATGCGCATGGGTTTGTTCGACCCCGTTACAATGGATACATTGTTTGTGAAGACGTATCCGCACCAAGGGCTCAGCCAAATGCTACAGGATTTTGAACCAACACCTGATGGTGGTTTTATCATGCTTGCATAAGGTGTTGAATTTGATACTGACGAGTTTGAAGTTTACCTCCTGAAGGTTGACAGCAATTTTGATGAAGAGTGGTTCAAAGTATTACCATCACCAGTATATTCATGGAGCACTACACAATTTGATCTTGAAGTAACGCAGGATGGTGGGTTTGCGATCGTGGGTCAGTTGCTTGATAACGAAAACGAATACTACAAAGCTTGGCTACTAAAACTCGATGCCTGTGGTGATCTGGTGTGGACTGGTTGCCCGCCTATAGTTGGTGTGGAAGAACTCCAGCGGCAAGATTCAGGATACAAAATTTATCCTAACCCTATGGACAACTGGTGTACTTTTGAAAGGATAAATGCCGAAACAAAGTGCACTTTAAGCCTTGCAGATGTCACAGGCAAACAACTTTGGCATTGCCAGATGAAGACTGACCAGCACCAGCAGACTATCGAAACCAGCCAACTCGCACCGAGCAGTTATCTGTTGCAAGTAAAGGACGCAATGGGCCTTTTACTTTGGTCAACTTTGCTTTGGCGCAATTAAATCGAAATGAAGAAAATTCTAATCGCAATCATACTGAGCCAGCACTTCAATGTGTTGGCTCAGTATTCTTATTTCAGCAACTTGTATGAGTCACCGGAATACGATGTAAGCAACAGCGGTGTACTTTGGAATCTTTTCGTTGTTGACTCCAATCTTTGGTGTATAGGTGCATCTTAAGCCGATTCATCTTTTGGTCATTGGATACTGAATCTTGATGATCAGACAGGGGGTATTGTCTCAGAACAATTCTTGCCATACGGTTTTGAAATGCTCTACACTTGGGGCGATACATATGACATGACAGCAGATGGCAACATTCTTGGCACACACTTCATTCACGACCCAACCAATGACACATGGCCAACATTTGCTTTTGAATTTGATCTCAATCAGGAAGGCTTAAATTGGCAAACCATTGGTCTTGACCATGCAAATGACACAACAGTTTATAGTCAGTTTATTGTGCGGCAGTTGAGCAATGAAAGCGTTTTGACTTGTGGCATTATTCGCCATCTCACTTTCGACTTCGCCTTTCAGATTGGCTTGCTTTTCACAAGGTACTACTCCGATGGGTCAGATCCACAATCCATCGAAATACCATTTTGGAATGAGGTGTGGCAGAGCATTATTCCACACCAGCAAGTCTTTCCTACTGACATGATTGAACTCGGCAATGGGGAAATCCTTGTTGCAGGAGTTTGGGCTGATGATTTTCCTCAACCTGCCAGACGCAGGCCTTTCATCATGAAATTCACATCAGACCTTGAGTTTGTTTCCAACTTCGAAGTTGGCAATCCAGAAGTGGACAACTGGTACCCTTGGATACATTTGAGAGATGACGGGAAAATAGTGTTTGCATATGCACATGGTCTGGAATGGGATGATGAGGTACCCACATACGCCAATTGGGACATGCGCCTAGGTTTGTTTGACCCCATAGCCATGGATACCTTGTTGGTAAAAAGTTACCCGCATCAGGGGCTGATTCAACGACTCCAGGATTTTGAGCCAACACCTGACGGGGGCTTTATCATACTTGGCCAGGGCATCAACCAGCAATCAACCGAAGTGGAGGTATATCTATTGAAAGTGGATGCTGACTTCGAAGAAGAATGGTTCAAGACCTATTACGCACCGGAGTTCTCATGGGACATTACCGCTCACGACATAGAAATAACTTCAGATGGAGGCTATGCTATACTGAACCATTGGTTTGATATTGACAATGAATACTATAAGCCTTGGCTACTAAAACTCGATGCCTGTGGTGATCTGGTGTGGAGTGGTTGCCCGTTTGTTGGAGTTGAAGAATCAAGTATGCAAGAACAGGAGGTGAAGGTGTGGCCAAATCCATTTTCATCCACCATTCAACTTGAAGTTCCATTCGGAACAAACAAAATTCTTATCCGTGATGTGTTGGGTAATGATGTTTTTGTTCAACGCACTACCCAAACCCAAATCGAACTTTCGCTTCCGCAACTTGCATCGGGTGTTTACGTAATGGAAGCTGTGAATGCAAACGGGAAAGTGTATTCGACTAAGATTTTGAAGGAGTGAATCCTGCATCCGAATTTTGCACTTTTGAAAGAATGAGTTCTTCTGGTACTTGTGAGATTACGCTTAGCGATGTAATGGGCAAAATAATTTTTAGATCGAGTCTAAAAGATGATCAGCAGCAACTTGTTTTTGAGACAAAAGACCTCCTCCGAAAAATATCTGTTGAAAGCTCAACAATTGGCAAAATGTTATTTGGACTACAGCACTTGTAAAACGATGAGAATTTTTCTTGCCTTTATGATATTGACCAAGGCTATTTCCTGTTTTCGACATTAGGACAGCCAAAAAGCAGTTCACCACTTATAGAGCACGTATTTGCTGATTCAGATTTTTTCAAATGGGTAGAGCCAATCCTCAGCGAGTTAAACGGTCGAAATTCAGATAAAATTGGCCCCTGGTGTCCCAAGGCTAAAGCCATGGGCAAGTTATCCCTTGCGCACCGCACCAATCGCCCACGGCTTTAGCCGTGGGATTCGGAGAAGTTACCCGTGCGGCTTGTGGCCATCGCGCTTCCGCAAGAAATTGCATCGCAAAGAAGAAGAATTTGCGAAACGAAAGGTCCGATTCACGAATCCGCAAGGAGGTTTTGCGAAACCTTAAGAACAATCCATAAATCTGCAAGAAGGATTTGTTAAACGGAAAGACCGATTCACAAATCGGCAAGAAGAATTTGCGAAACGAAAAGACCGATTTACGAATCGGCAAGAAGGATTTGTTAAACGGAAAGACCGATTCATAAAGTTATCTCACCCCTGGTTCTGCTTGTCGTTGAAACTTATCATCCAGTTGATGGCAAATTTGTCTGTAAACATTCCGAAATAATCTCCCCAGAAGGTATCGGCCATAGGCATTCCCACATTTCCTCCAGCTGAGAGTTCTTTGAATATTCGGTCAGCCTCGGCCTCGCTGTCGGTGTTCACAGAAATAGAAAAGTTATTGCCAACAATTATGGCTTGGCTCCATTCACCACCTGTATCGCTGCCCATCAAAACAGTTTCCTTACTGATGGGAAGGGAGATGTGCATGAGCCTTTCGCCATCTTCAGCACTCATGGTTTTGCATTCCTGAGGTGGCATTTCTTTGAAACGTCCCACATAAGGGAACTCTCCACCGAATACGGTTTTGTAAAAATTGAATGCTTCTTAGCAGTTGCCGTTGAAAGTGAGATAGATGTTTACTGCTGTCATGGTTGGGTAGGGTTTTTATTGATTTTGCTTTTTGAACAGGCGTTAAAATTAGCTGCATTTATTCGCACACGACTGTTACCCAATCGCTATTGTTCCGACACTACCAGTTTTGATGTGGAGATAGAATTCTCGTATTTGATATTCAGGAAATAAATTCCTGCGGGAACATCCAACTTCACAATCTCTTGCACACCGTTTTTCGTTTGCCGCAAGACCATTTCTCCAAGCGAATTGTAAACTTCCAACTCATAATCGCCTGCTTTCGAATTGTAAACTGTAAACGTTCCTGAAGATGGGTTCGGGAAAACGCTGAGTGTATTTTCAGCATCCTCGCTTACATCTGTAACAGGACCCCAGCATGTGCCAGGCATATTTTCATCCAACCACGTCAGGCGGCTGCCTATCCAACTCTTGAGGTTTTCGATCTCTGTCAAAAAATCTTCAGTGAAACCGTATTGAGCGTACTCCCGAACTGCGGCTTCTTCCACATAAGCGGTCATGCTGTCCAGCTTATTAAAAATATTTTCTGTGTCCAACACATTCGAGCGCCAGTTCAGCCACCTGCATTTAAGATCGTTGGTGAAGGTGGTATCCTGTAGCAGTTGCTCCCACCAGTTGGGTACCGGGAATGAGGAGTTTACCCAACACGATTGCTCGTAAGCCCAGCCAGTGTATTGATCGTACTCCGCACAAAGAGCGATGTTATGCCACGCGGAATTAAAATCCCACAAGGGTCCGGCATGCAATTTTCCCCCGTTACTGCCTTTGTCTTTATAGAAGTATGCACTGCGTTTGTAACAATCCACACTCTTGCTCAATTCCTGCATAAGAAGGAAATCCATGAAGGTGGTGTCCACTATAAACTTTCTGTATCCATTAACAGGGTCTGCAAAATCAGACGCTGCACATGCGGTTTCGAAACTATCCACATAGGCTTGCAAGTATGCTTTCTGTTCTACAGTAATAACATCTCCTTTCGGGTATTTGTAGGAATAAAACAAGTCGGGTTGGTTGGGCGAATTCCAACCCGAATCCACTTAGTTAATGTTTTTGTCCACCGCGAAAATGTATCCACCTGTAAGGTCATCTCCCGTGTTTTCATCTGCATCCAGTTTTGCAATGTCCACGCGGTTGTTGTCGCGTTTTATTTTTTCCATCATTACATAAACTCCCTGGTAATCCCATGCGAGGAAATCATTGATCAGTAGTTCGCAGAATTTTGTTCGTGGCGCCCAGTATCCCATTTGCCGGGCGAGTTCATAAGTGATCACATTTCGCATCAGCGTGCGGTCGTCATAGGGGCTATACAATATCCAATCGGTTTCCATAGGCATTCCCAGGATCACTGCGCTCGAATCATTTCCGAAGATGTCGCGGGTTTCCAGCCCAAAACTTTTCTGGAAGAACCACCATTGGTTGGAAATGGAACCGCGCTGCTCTATGCCGATGTTACCGCAATAGGTGTAGTTGGTATCCGTAACATGGTTATACACATTATAGCCGTTGTCAATTATCCCCATGAAGGCATCAATTTTAGGGGAATCTGGTATAGGAGTGAAGTAAGTATAGATGCCAACAATAGGAAGGTTAGTTGAATCCAATTCTACTTGCGCACCAGCTATGTACGTAAGTAAAAAAAGGGGCAGAAAGAAAAGGGAACGCAGGTTTTTTTTCATGTTGGGTTGATTACTCAATCTGCTTTGCAACGTATTGCGAAACAGGCTGGAAAGTTAGCAATAGAAATCACCTGCGCTAGAGTTCAGATAATAAACTGTGCTGGTTAGATAACAATCATTAATTGGAGATAAAGCTGTCCGGCTAAATGAATGCCGCTTTAGCAACCACCGTTGCCAACACGAAATTCAAACTCGTGTTTATAGCTGGTTCCATTTGAGTTTTGTGCAGGTCTCCATTTTGGCATTTTATTGATCGCCTCAAGCAACACCTTGTCAATTTTTGGATCTCCGGAGGTCTGGGATAGTTGAGCGTCCGCTATATCACCGGCTTCGTTTATGAAGAATCTCACCACCCCTGTCATTTCTTTGGGAGCGGATGCTGAAATTTTGTTGATGGCATTTTCCTTTAAATATGTTGTCATCTTCTCGTAACCGCCAAGATATTCAGCCTGGGTTTCCGGAATGAGCGAAACAGTAAAACTCATTGTTCTTATATCCATATTACCGTTGGCCGCGTTCTTAGATTGGTACTTCACATCTACCACTACATCAGTACCCATGTCAGCCGTATTCAACATCTTTTTCTGGGCTGTACTCAACCATTCATTTGTTCCAATAGCCTTTGTGGCCTTTCCGTTGCTGGTGGCCGAAATTTCTACAGAAACATAGTTGCTTATCCACTGCGTGGGATAACCAGGATTAATATCAATCAGGGTTTTGGCTGCATGCAGTTGCTCTTTAGTAATGGGGCTTGAGTAGGTCCCTTGAACTTCAAACTTCAGATCCTGAGAAACCCCCGTGATAAAAAGCATGAACAAAAACAGGGTTGTGATGGTGTCTTTCATTTTCAATTTTTTGGTGAATGTATTGGTAGTACGTCACATGAATATCCAATTAGAGAATTTTGGCTTTTGTTGTGCCCTGCCTAACTCGGTTCAGCAGACAAGCAAGTTATACGTTGTGTCTCCGTCCCGATGTTTCGGGATGGGAATTAATTGCTTTCGCGCCCGCACTTGTTTAACCATAACACACCGCTTATGGTCACGATGCCAGTATAGAACATAGTGATGCCGAACCCTGATCCCAGCTATTTTGAGTTCCCCTTATTCCCTATTTTTTCCTATTTATTCATGTGAAGCATAGGTGCCTGCATAAGTTGGATAACTGTAATCCACTTTGGGCACCCCCCACCAGTCCCAGCGTTTCCAGTCGCCTATCTTCATTCCATTTGAGTATTGACCCTCCGCTTTCTTAATACCGTTAGTAAAGAAGTACTGAAATAATCCTTCCTCGTTTTCAAGCATTGCATCACTGTATGAGCCAGACATAACCAGATGTCCCCCCCAGAAATCATAAATCTCCAGATGGTAAAGGTTGGCAGGGTCGGCCTGAATAGTGCATTTGTAACACGCTCCCTCAGTGCCCTCCAGCACTATATAGTCCTTGTCCAGATACGCTATTTCTACTGATTGAGCCTTAAAAGTACAGGCGCTCAATACCAGAACCAGCAGCAGACCCACGAATTTTAAATAAAAAAAGTGTAAAGTTGTTTTCATGTGACTACATATTAAGTGTTTTATTTTGTGAATTCATTCCGCTTACCTCATTAAATGACACTCGAATCATTACTGGTAAAGATGTGGATATACACGAGGATATGAGTTACATAATAGTGAGAATAACTTATATTATTCTATCCTGTTTAAGTGCAAAAAACCTCAGCAATGTGGCATGAGGGGGTCTTCTGATTCTGGTGGAGTAGGAAGGGAGGGGGAAAATTATTCGGGTGCAAAATTGGTCTGACGAGAATGTCAATCTCTTCAATTTGGCAGATGCTTTGTAGATGAAATTGTGCAGGCAATGTTGCTTGCAATTAATATATATTCAAGATGACAAATAAAAAACCAGCTATGCCGCTACGGCCTAGCACAACGAGTAATAAGTCTGGGGGAGGCAGGACCAACGCCCCTACCGCTCCGGACAAGACACCACCGCCACCACCGAAGCCAAAGAACTAGGTGATCGCAAAATGAAAAGCCCCCGCGCTCGAAAGAAGGCGGGGGTTTTTTTGAGGTAATGGGCTTACGTCTTCATTGCTCGAAAAACCATACTTGTTACAATCTCTTTCATCAAAGCAAAGAAGGCAGCAGGTGCAGTAAAACCTGAAGGGTGATAAAAGTCAATCACTCGTATGCCATTCCAAACAAAGACCGGGCGACCACAACCAGTTTGTATGTGTTCTGGTTTATCAAACAACTCATCCGTCAACCCATCATGTTTCAAGCAACAAATTATATGAGTTGGATCGAGGATGGAAATCTGGCTGTGAATATCCGCTTTGTGCTTTTGAATATTATCCCTGATATCTTTGTTGTTGGCTGTTCCTTTTCCTGGTGTCTTTTTCACTTCATTATCGCGCTGTGTTGCATCCAGAATTGGTCATTATGCAGTTCATCAAACGGAATTTGAAAATCATTAAGGACACCGAATGTCCATTCGGCTATGCGCAGGTTGAATGAATACTTTAGACCTGCCCTCTCAACCCAATCCGAATAATTTTCATTGTGCGGACTGTCGGACTGATTTACATCCTTAGCAACAAAGAGAATCCTTTCTTTCGCAAAAGACCATTTGGCTTAATCCAGAATGCCATCTTCAATACAACTTCCACAACCCAATCATCGTATTTCTGCCGTTTTTTGTAACCGCCAATACTTTTCCAGCGTCAACCCACTGTCACCCCTCACCCATGCTCCTGCGCACTTGCCTCTTCATTCTTGCTGGTTTTTTCTTGCTGCCTGTGGTTGCGCAAAACACTGTGGTATCCGGTTATGTAAAGGACGGCACCAGCGGTGAACCGTTGTTGTTTGCCACCGTGCATGTGCCGGGAACGGCCATTGGCGCCACTTCCAACGAGTATGGCTTTTTTTCACTCACCATCGAGCACTCCAAAATCAGCAGTGAAGAAATTACACTGCAGTGCAACCTGATGGGCTATCCCACCATCACATACACCATCCCCAAAGTGGCAGAACACAAACTGGATGTGAAGATGACAGAAACGGTGTATGAAGCCAAAACGGTGGAAGTAGTAGGCAACCGCAGCGGCATGGAAAAAGTGAACAGCGCGCAGATGAGTGCCATGCGCATACCCATGAAAGGCATCAACCGCATACCCAGCCTGGGGGGCGAAACAGACATTATCAAGATTGTGCAACTGATGCCCGGTGTGCAGCGCGGTGGCGAGGGCGGCACCGGCATGTTTGTGCGGGGCGGCACTGCCGACCAAAACCTTGTGCTGCTGGACGAAGCAACGGTATACAACATCGGCCACTTGTTTGGTTTTTTCAGTGTGTTCAACAGCGATGCACTGCACGATATGACCATGACCAAAGGCTCGTTTCCTGCACAATACGGTGGCCGGCTTTCATCCATTCTTGATATAAGAATGAAGGAAGGCAATGTGAATAAATACCATGCAGCCGGTGGTATCGGCCTGCTCTCTTCGCGCCTCACCATAGAGGGGCCGATAGAACAGGACACTTCCTCTTTTATGATAGCGGCAAGGCGCACTTACATTGACCAGATGTTTAAACTGGTGGGCGGTTTTCTTCCCTATTATTTCTACGATTTGAACCTGAAAGCCAACCGATGGATGGGCCCGAAAGACCGCATTTTCTTTTCTTCTTATTTCGGGAATGATGTGTTGCGTTTTGATGACAACGATGTGGAAACCGATGAAGCGGACACTACCGAACAAAGTCCTTTTGGATTTGGATTCCGCCTCGGCAACTTCACCAATACGCTGCGATGGAACCACCTGTACAGCGACAAAATTTTCTCCAACCTCTCCCTCATCCACACCAAATTCGACTACGATATTTTCGGGAAGTTTGATGAGAACAATATCCTCATAAAAAGTGATGTGCGCGACATTGGCGTGAAGGCCGATGTGGATTATTTCCGTTCGGACGACCACCACATAAAGTTTGGCGGCCAACTCACCCAGCACATCTTTAAACCCAATGTAGTTAGCACGGCAGGCGAGATAAGCGAGTTCCTCGAAAGCCGCGAGGGGGGAGCCCTCCTCAGCACCGAATGGGCACTCTATGCTGCCAGCGAAAAAGACTTTAAAGAAGGTCTTTGGAAACTCTTTACGGGAATTCGCACCAGCGGAAGTTTTGTATCGAAGAAAATGTACGCGGGCATCGAACCGCGCGTTGCAGTGCGATACATGCTGGACGAATTCTCCTCCCTGAAATTCGGGTACAGCCGCATGAAGCAATACATGCACCTCGTGAGCAGTTCGTCCGTTGCGCTGCCTACAGATTTGTGGTATCCCGTTACTGAAAACATAAAACCACAGCGAAGCGACCAGTTGGTGTTGGCTTACAATCGCTTTTTAGAAAAGGCGAACCTGACCATCGAAGCCGAAGCCTATTATAAATGGATGCAAAATCTGATTGAATATCGCGAAGGTGCTAACCTCATTTTGAATGATAATTTCGAGAGTGAATTGCTTCAGGGCAGAGGCGATTCGTGGGGCTTTGAATTTTTGGTGCAGCGGCAGGAAGGAAGACTCAACGGATGGATAAGCTACACACTGAGTTGGGCCACCCGCGGTTTCGAAGAATTGAATGGTGGTGAAACTTTTTGGGCTAAGTATGACCGCAGGCACAACGTGTCCGTGGTGGCCACTTACAACCTGAGCAAGCGCTGGGACTTCAGCGCGGTGTGGGTGTACAACACAGGTTCGCGTTTCACTGCACAGGTGGGGCAATACGTGGTTCCCAATTCCACTTTTACAGGCGTTGACCTGATACCGGTTTATACCGAACGCAATGCAGTGTCCATGTCTCCCTCCCATCGCCTGGATATCAATTTTGTGTTGAAACCACGACCTGATAAACCGAAGAAGTTTAAGAGTGAATGGCATTTCGGGTGTTACAATTTTTACAACCGCGCTGCCCCTTATCGCATCAACGTGGTGCCCAACACCGATGGCTCGCTGGGTTATCATTACGAACAACCGGGATTGTTCGGTTTCATTCCTTCGGTGGCTTACAATTTTTCTTTTTGATAAGATGAAAAAGACAACCTTCAATACTCCTAAAACCAATCTGCTTCTTTTGGCATGCCTGGAAATGTTCATTTATTCGTGTACACCCAAACCCATTCCTATTTACCTCGATGAAATAGAAAGCCATCCCGTGGTGTGGACACAAGTCATTCCCAATACCACCACCCTACTCTACTTGTCGCGTTCCTTCTCTGCGCTCGAGTTTCAGGAAAGCAGTACGGATACAACAGATAGCACGGGCACTGATGGTTTGGAAGAGTTGATGCAACAATTTCTTGCAGAAGACGCCCTCGTGATTCTCACTCATAACAATGTGAATGACACGCTCTTCAAAGTGAGCGATGGAATATGGGCCACACTGTCCACCGAACTGATATCGGGTGATACCTATCAATTGTTTGCACAGGATTTTTACAATGACAAAAGCATAACGGCTGAAGCTCTTATGTATCCGGAAGTAGAACCCGATAGCATTACGTATTCCATTGTGGACACTGCTACTGTTGATGTTATGGTTCAGTTTATTGATCCACCGGGGCCAAACTGGTATGCTGTGCATTTCTATTCGGAATATGCCAACCCACTGGAAGTGGACGATCCTTTCGCAGCCGAAAATGTGGTGGAGACGGAATTGATAAGCGACCTGGAATTCAACTCCTCTTTAGTTGCCATCTCAAAAACACTTGAGTTTCTTGAGAGTGATACCTTTTATGTGTCGCTCAATAACATCAGCCCTGAGTATTACGATTACCTGAGCCAGCGGCAGCGGGGTGGCACCATTTATAACCAGTTGGTTCAAGAACCTATCAACTACGTGAGCAATGTGCAGGGAGGCTTCGGAATGTTTGCACTGCATGTGCCCAGTGTGAGGCAGGTTATTCTGGTGGACTAGAGCGCCACCGTAGGGCCGGTTACAAAAAAAAATTCCTGCACGGGTATGAATGTCCAATCATTTTTGTTTCACTCGCGCCTTCTATTTTTGTTGGCAACTTTTCATCTTCAAAAATCTCTACCATGAACAAGCTGACGCGTTTTTCGATTTTCATTTTGTTCGGTATCCTATTGGTTGGATGTACTGACGCGGTAGAGGAGTACCGACTTACGTTTATCGTGAACGATAAGGTGATTGGAGAAGGACAGTACCCGTTGGAATTTAAAACCTTGGTAGTCCATCCCGATGGAAAGTATTTCAACTGCACTGCCCACACATTTTCAACCTCCGAAATTGCAATGGAGTTGTATGGAAATAAACCTTACCAGGTGGAGACAGGATTTACCACACGAGATACTGATGCAGACCTGGGCAAGGCATCGGCACGAAACAATTTACTGGAGACGGAGTGGTTCACTAAAACAAATGTCGCTGATGAAATTCTGGACTACACTCCTGATTCCATAGCCAACCTGGATTTTGACGACTACCTGAAGAGTCTGAGAAGGGACGGTTATGTTTTTATCTATGCGCCAGAAAGCATAACGGATTCTCTTTTTGGTTTTCCGGTTTCCCGGAAAATTGAGGACCTGAGAAAAATGATTGATGAAGCACAATGTGCAGAATTGAAACCGGAGGTAATGGTGGTGTACAAACCAAAAATTGAATCGCCAGTCTCCCAACCGAAAGTTGAGTCAACCATATCCCAACCGAAAGTGAATTCACCAAGTGAACCGATAGCTCCTGCCGAGGCAAAGAAAATACCGGTGCCAGGGCAGGAAGTGAAACCTCCTCCGATGGTCGAAGCTAAAACTCCCTGCAACTCAAAAAAAGCCATTGATCTAGAGATGACTTATGATGAAACCACAGGAATAGTAAAATGGAAAACGCATGAATGCGTTGATAATGTGGAAATAGAATTAGTAAAGACTTCTGGTATTTGCCCTTCTCTTTCTAAAGCTTTCGCAGCCGCTGATGTGGGTGCGTATTCCGTATCTGTGGAAGAGGGAACCAGTGCCACCAGCACATGCCTTTACCGCCTCACGCTAGTTGCGTATGGTGCTGATGGAGAACAGTTCCAGTTGATCAACAATGAACTGGAAAACAAAAAAGTTGTTTTCTCTAGGTATTAGCAGGGATTGATGAGTGGCAAACTCACTGAACGGTTAAAACGATGTACTTCCGATTCTTCCTAGTTTAATTTCTCTGAAAAAAATTCCAGCAGTTTTTCATCGCTCATCCGGTTAGCCGTGGATTCTTCGGTTATCGCGTTCTTAAACTGAGGAGTGTCTGCAAGGTGATGAATGAATTGTTCCTGCACCTGGCCGGTGCCTGTTGCGTACACATGCGTTGCATTTTGCAGGTGTGACGTTATCTCTTTAAAGAACTTTGCCTGTAGCATTTTCTTTTGATTGTGCTCATTTTTTTCGCTTGGATGTGGGGAAACTTCTTCGGCACCAATGTGAGCCAGCACTTTAATCGGGCCAGTGCCGCCATTTTCAGTTCCTACTATTATGGCGTTATGGGTGTCCATCCACACACCAAATTTTTTGTGATTGTTCATGATCTTATTAATCAGTTGTGAGTCTGTATTTTCCAATCCCCTATGTACGGCACTTCCGGGTTCGGATTGCGCTGCGGTACAATTGGAACAAGTGGATTAGGTTGTCCGGGGTTGTGGTCCTCATCGGAATTGGGAATTGGGCGGACATGCGGGTTGCTATAAGAGCTGTGCGTAGTTTTCATCTTGTTTTTTTGTTTAGGTTGTGAATGAATTTTCACGGTTCAAAGGTTTGCGACTCGGAACTCACGCTTGTTACAGAACCCGGACTCAATTTTACATCAGTCACACTTTCCTGGCAACGTCTTCGGGGATTTGTGTTCGATCCTTTATGGAAGGAAAAGGCTTTGATACGGGCATCACAATACTAACATGATTTACTGAAAACATAGTAAGACATGATTTTACTTCTTCAAGGTTTCGTGCCGAAAAAAAAGGGATACAACTTTTCGCTGTATCCCTTTCCTTCTAAAAATTGGTTTCACAATTATCTATATATTTCCTCGGCTTTATTGTCGCGCCAGGTTTTTTCAAAATAATCAGCATCCTCATCATTTCTTGGATGAACTCCCATAACTATACGGCCTTCCTTTACTCCTGACTCATATAATTTCGCCCGCTCTTCAGGAATACCAGAGCCTACTAAAGCACCGATGATTCCACCCGTCAAACCTCCTGCACCAGCTCCCGCTAAACCTGCAGCAATTGGTCCGGCAATGACCAATCCCAAGCCTGGAATTATGAGGCTGGTACCCAATGCGGCAATAACACCGACAACAGCACCGACCGTACCGCCAATAGCAGAGCCCTTTCCTGCACCTTCGGCAGCCTTGGTTCCTATTTCCGTGTCTTTCACATCCCCCGAAAAATGCTTTTTACGGGTTTCGTCCGACATCACCAAATTGATGTCGTCCTTGGTGTAACCTCTTTCGTGAAGCGCATTGTACGCTCTTTCTGTGCTCTCGCGGTCCGAGAACATTCCGGTTAAAATACGGTCTGATTCCACTGTATCAGTGCCGTAATTGTCTTGTTGATTCTTGTTCATTTTTCTGTTTTTTAGTTTAAAATTAGATTTCACTTCGTTGAATTACGACACTCTGTTACTATTAATGAATGTCTGAATTTGCACGCCACAAATGTTTGAACAACGGCATAGCATGTATGTTATAGAATCTGGAATCAGTTTTACATCAGTCACACGTCTGTCTTGCCCACCGTGTTCTCTATCCAAGAATTTCTATCAGCTATATTAAGGCGTGGCTCGTGGCCGGTTCTATCGAAAGCCTTTCCCTGTATGACTATTCCTGTGTTGAGCATATTCTATTGCTAGGAGAATGTTTCCTTAATAAGGGCCGCTGGCAGGATTAACTTATTGGCTGAATGCTTATTCCGTAACACTTCCTTGATATTCATCCAATAATGACTCAACAGTTTTGCGCCCTTACTAAAAGGTCAAAAAAACAAGTACAAATGAAAAAATTTAGTTTACATCTAAGTGCTGCACTCATGCTGTTGAGTGTTGCAATCAGTTCTATTGGACAAACCTTCACTACCGGCAACCTTGCTGTGATTGTGGCTTCAGCCAGTGCAAATAATACCACCGGCAGTGTGCTGGAATTCGACCCTTCCACAGCAGGGCAATCACCCGCGAACACATATTCCATTGACGGCACGGGGGCAAGTGCATTGCGGTTTTCAGGAAGTGCTTCAAGCACCATGTACCTGGCCAACAGTGATGATGGAAGCCTGATTGCATTCACCGGTGCCAACAGCACAGTAACAGGTTCCAATGTGAATACCTTGAATCCACGTGCGGTGGGTACGCTCAATGCATCATATACTTTTTCAATTGCCACTACTTACACCGGCACATCGGGCAACCAGACACGTTGCGCGACTACCGTTGATAACGCCAACTGGTACATTGCTGACCAGAGCGGCCTGTACACCAACGGCACAAGCACAGCAAGCCCCGCGGGAAACATTCGTGGTATAAAATCTTTTGGCGGAGTGGTTTATTTGGGACAACAAAGCAGCACCGTGACCACCATCCAGGTAAACACCGTTTCAGCCATAACGGGCGGAACATTTACAGGACTGCCCGGACTTACAAATAATTCTTCGTTCCAGGATTTTTATCTCGTTTCTTCAGGAATTAATGGAAGTACCTACGACATATTATATGTTTCGTCCGCAACATCCAATACGGCCGGAAGTATTGCCAAGTATTCGCTGGTGAGCGGCAGTTGGGTGAGCAATGGTTCATACGTCACCACCTTCGGTGGATTTGGTCTTGCTGCAAAATGGAATGGAACCGGTGCCAACCTTTTCCTATCCGAAGGCGCGGGCGCACTCACTAACAACCGTCTTCTCCTCCTTACGGACGCGGCTGGCTACAATACCGCTATTAGCATTAACACCGCCAACAATGTGACCCTTTACACGGCCAGCGGAAACAACATTATTAAAGGTGTGGCCTTTGCACCCATTGCTCCTCCAGCACCGGTGGTCACTCTTTCCCTGAGCACAAACGCTGGAAATGAAACTGACCAAACTGTGGTAACTGTTACAGCAACCGCAACTTCACCGGTAACCGGAGACCAAACGGTGGATGTTTCAATAAGTGGTACGGACATTACCGCAGGCGACTACCTTCTTTCCAATACGGTAATTACCATTTTCAATGGTGCCACCACCGGAAGCGTAACCTTTACAGTGCAGAACGACCTGGATGCGGAACTGTTGGAAACTGCCACCATCGCCATTAGCAATCCGTCAGCGGGAATCTCCCTTGGCGGAATGGTGAGTGCCACCGTGGACATTACCGACAATGATGTTGCACTGCCAACTGTTGAACTTTCGGTGAGCGCCAATGCAGGCACGGAGCAGGCAACTACTTCCATCACTGTAACAGCAACTGCCTCATCAGCCGTTACCGGAAACCAGACCGTGAGCCTTGGGGTGAGCGGTACAGGAATCACCTCAAGTGATTACACGTTGTCTGCAACTAACATTACGATAGCGAACGGGCAAACCAGTGGCTCTGTTACATTCACAATCAACAACGATTCGGAGCAGGAAGGAATTGAAACAGCCATTCTCACCATCAGCAATCCATCCGGAGGAATTGAACTCGGAACAATCATCACTCAAAACATCAGCATTACCGATAACAACTGCCAGCCACTCGTGTACAGGTCAACTGCAACGAGCGCTAATGGAGCCGAAATTTCTGCCTTTGATCCTGCAAGTAATCGCGTGTTCACCGTGGCCGGACCGGTCATGGAGTATTACACCCTTGATAACAGCGGTGTGCTTACGGGACCTAACAACCTGCCGTTCGGCTTCACTGCCGCAGGCAACATCCTGCCGAACAGTGTGACTGTGCGTGATGGTGTTGTTGCGGTAGGATATGCTATAGTGGACGGAGGCAGTGGTGCACAACAACCCGGAGTTGTTGCGTTTTATGATGGTGCTACAGCTACCTACATTCATAGTGTGACAGTGGGTTACCTGCCTGACATGATTATCTACACACCGGACGGCAGCAAATTGCTGACTGCAAACGAAGGAGAACCGAACAGCTACGGGCAAGGCAATTCGTTCGACCCTGAAGGCTCTGTTTCCATCATTGACATTTCAGGTGGCGTTGCTTCCGCCACGGTACAAACTGCAGGATTCACTTCTTTCAATCCTGACATTGCAACACTGAAGGCTGCCGGTGTGCGCATTTTCGGGCCGGGTGCCACCGTGGCGCAAGACCTCGAACCGGAATACGTTAGCTTCTCGACAGACGGTGCCACTGCATACGTAACGCTCCAGGAAGCGAATGCCATCGCGGTGCTTGATGTTGCTTCGGCAACAGTGACCGAAATAATTCCGCTCGGATTCAAAGACCACAACCTTGCGGGCAACGGCCTTGACGCAAGCGACCGTGACCTTGCTCCCGGCTTTTCATCGGGCACTATCAACATACAAAACTGGCCGGTGCTGGGCATGTACATGCCTGATGCAATCGCTGGTTTTTCGGTGGGCGGCATCGACTATTTCCTCACAGCTAATGAAGGTGACTCGCGCTCATTGACTGGCTTCAACGAAGAAATTCGTGTGGGTGCCGGAGGATATGTGCTGGACCCAACGGCATTCCCCAATGCAGCCACTTTGAAGCTTAACCAAAACCTTGGCCGTCTTCAATTGACCAACGCTGCGGGCGACACGGATGGTGATGGCGACTTCGACCAGATATACGCACTTGGTGCCCGTTCATTCAGCGTCTGGAATGATTCCTTCAGTTTGGTCTATGACAGTGGTGACCAACTGGAACAAATAACCGCAGTGCAAGCTGCATCGCGTTTCAATTCAGATGGAACCACTAGCGGTTTCGATTCGCGCAGTGATAACAAAGGACCAGAACCAGAAGCAGTTACCACAGGCGAAGTGAATGGTGAACTGTATGCTTTTGTTGGCTCAGAGCGCACAGGCGATGTGTTTGTTTACAACATCAACAATCCAGCGGCACCGGTGTTCCTGCAATACATCAACCACCCGGCCGACCTGGGTGTTGAAGGACTCATTTTCGTTTCTGCTGAGAACAGCCCTACAGGTAACGCTCTGCTTATTTCATCCGCGGAAACGAGCCGCACGGTAACGGTGTATGAAATGTCCGTTGGCGCTGGCAACAATGGTCCCGTGTGCGAAGGCAGCGATGCTGTGTTTACCATTACGGGTACCGATGGCTCCACATTCACCTACAACCTCAACGGTGGAAGCGACCAGGATGTGTTGCTGACCGGAGGCACTGCAACCATTACGGTGGCAGCCGCAACTTCCAGCCAATTGTTGAACCTGGTTTCTGTTACTGATGGTGTTTGCACTTATACCTTGAGCGGTTCATCTGAGGTGGAAGTATTGCCCATCGAAACATATTACCTCGATGCCGACAATGATGGATACTATCTAAGTTCATTGGATACATGCGCAAGCCCGGGCGAAGGCTACAATCAAACAGCAACAGTGTCGGGCGATTGCGATGATGCTGACGCTGCAATCAATGCAGGAGCAACGGAAGATGTGTGCAACGGTGTGGATGACAACTGTGACGGCACAGTGGATGAAGGCCGGGTGGATGGATGCACCGATGCAATCGCCTGCAACTACAATGCAGCTAATACTTGCGATGATGGTTCTTGCGAATACCTAACGTGCATTGATACAGATGGGGACGGACTTATTGATCTCGATGAAACTTCATTGGGAACCGACCCGCTAGATCCTGATTCGGATGATGATGGTTTAAATGATGGTGACGAAGTGAATGCATCTTTCACCAATCCCCTCGTGCAAGACTCCGATGCTGACGGCCTTACAGATGGTGCGGAAGTAAACTTTTCCATGACTAATCCTAACGATACTGATACCGATGATGACGGCTGTCTGGATTTGGCTGATTTGATGGGTGCCTGTGAAGTACAAGGTTGTACTTACGCTGATGCGCAGAACTATGATCCCGCTGCCACAGATGATAACGGCTCATGCACCTTTGAACCACAAAATACCTGCCCCGCAGATTTGGATGGAAATGGAGTTATCAATGTGAGCGACCTGCTGTTGTTCACGAGCTACTACGGAACGACTTGCATGTAAACGAGTGAACTGATAGAAAAGCATTGCGGCCTTGATTTGGTGCTGCAATGCTTTTTTGCTTTTCAGGCGTGACATCAATCCAGTGCTCTGGCTAATTCCCGCTATTGCGCTGTTTGTTTTTGCACAAACAACAATGCGCCTATTGTAACCAATTTACAATGGCTTGTGAAGTAAACCGTTAATCCGTTTTTCATTCACTTCTTCCAGGGATTTTCTGCAAGCGACACAACGGGAAATAAAATCTGAACATGGGGGATAGCAATACCCGGTATAGTTTTTTTCGGGAAGTAAATTCCAAAGGCCAGGATAATGCCAGCACAAATTATGTCCTGTGGAGTCTCTGTATGTTCTAACTCCTGCTCTTAATTTTTTGACTTCTTCAATTAACATTTGGGGAAACTTTGATTTTAAGTCAGCGTCTGAATTTTTCTCGCTATCAGGTTTCTCCTTCATGTTTTGTAAGATTATCTTGTTTCGCAACTATTTGTCAAAGTTCATCTGGGTGTTCTCATTCTATAATCCATTTGCCTGTCTCTTTAGCGATGTCAATCAGTTTCTGTCCTTGTTCGGTCATTAATTCTTTTTCCATCATTCTCTCTGCTCGTTCTATGTTGGGTTTGCTCCACTTACTGTTCTTTGGATTACGAGGCGTAAAGGTCCTGTAATAGCTTACAACATCCCTCTTTTTACACAAGCTGTCTATCCAACCAAAACACAATGCTTCTTCTGTTGCATCGTTGAGATTGACACATGGCACATTACACTTTTTGTGGTAGAGAATTAACCAAACAGATTTCTCTGATTGACAATTTTTTCTCAACCACCTTCGCCAATCTGGTCTTGTCCTGGCATAAAAAGCTTGCTTGCCGTCTTTAGTTTCCATGCCTATTCAGAAGCAGTTCAGTCGTCCTATGGCAAAACCAATGTTAGTGTCTGCACTTCTTTCTATCGTCATGGCCAGAATCTCTCAAATGCCTCACCGTTGAATTTATAAACACCGTTCTCATGTGTTCCAAGCCATAAGTCGCCTAGGTTATCTTATGTATGGAGAAAAGAGTAACCGTTTTATCACCATTTTCGACCGGGTAATGGGTTATGTTTTTGGAACCTGTCTTAAGCTCTGCCGAAGGATCGTATCGCCAAACACCTGCACCATATGTTGCCATCCATAAATCGCCTTTATCATCATTCACTGCGGACATGTAGTAGACATCATCTCCATCCGGGGCTTTTAAACCGTCAATCCCCGTTTCTCTTTTGTAATTCAATAAACCTTCTTCCTCCGCTGCGTCATTTGGTTCGATCGTGTACCGATACCAGGTATTGCAGAGCCAGAACTTTTCCTCGTGGTCTTCAATGATAGAGCGGATACCAAAAGAACCTCCCCCCGGTGGATTGGTCAGATGGTCTTCGTACAACCAGTTAAAAGACTTTCCATCATAGCGACATGCGCCCCACCGTTGCCGTACCAAACCAGACACTTCCTTTACTGTCTTTATATATGGTATAAACGTCATAAGGACTGGACTTCACATTGGGGAATTCTGAACGCGGGAATCGCGCGATAAATTCATCACCTGCTTTGGTTCTGGGAAATTCCAGGCGGTGTAACGATTTACCATCATACTGATAAACCACACCGGAATCCTAGGCGCCCCTGAACCACAAATCATCCGTATCTAATTTCCAACCTTTGCCGGTGGGGTATGTTTTTGTAATGCTCAATGTGGTGAAACGTTGTCCATCGAATTTGCTTATGCCTACCGGTGTATTGAAATAAATGCTGCCTGATTGTAACCCCCCGCTGAACCCCATCTTGATTCAATGATTTTCGCAGTTCTGCTTTGCGGCCATGAATACAAAAGTAAAAACCGATTGGTTAGCACACATTGAAGGGTGGCTTGCATCTGGAAAAAGCAAACGCGAGTACTGCG